>Ga0056128_1000315_pt1 | contig 39629 bp, 27 predicted proteins | sample WorMetLIZISLAND2_FD_71113 | JGI IMG/M metagenome (GOLD analysis project Ga0056128, IMG submission 71113) | Marine gutless worms symbiont microbial communities from Max Planck institute for Marine Microbiology, Germany - Olavius geniculatus... ... | reverse complement strand
GTTTGATCGACGCTTTATCCTCGTACATTAAATGACGTTACACTATTTTTCCCATTGTGTTTCCTGTAGAGTTGGGTTGCTTTCATTTATTCTGTCCATGTTACAAAATTATTGAAAATACTTGCACAAAATTTGCACATGTTACTCAGAATTGATTATATTTCAACGTGCGTTATTCACTTTAAATGTACATTACTCTTGGAAGACATAATTAGCTGACATGTAGGGTGACGGTTTTTTACGGCCCACTCTGTAGATAGCACTGCATTGAAAGTTTACAAGTAAGTGACAATAAATAGTAACATCAAATAAAAAAAATTACCCGTTCGCGCCCAGTCAATGTTCTGTCGATTCTTATCGGTTATTTCAAATGCTCGCTGAACCACCCAGTCACTAAAACCCAATAATCCTCCACTGCTCAGCACGTTGGTATAAAACAGCGTCCGTGGTCCAAAGAATAATCTAACTATTTTCCGCATTGGCATTGTTCAGATCACACCATTCACACATGTAGAAAGTCGCGACCACAAAGCAAACGTAAAAATAACATTGAACGTATGCTATAAGACTGAAAATAGTACTTTTAAACGCTATTCTAAAAAATGTTTACAACCACGCCCCTTCTGTTTACATGAATCGTACCCTCTTGTTGTACGGTAAAAATAAGTAGCATAATCTATGACCAGGAAAAACGATTCACTTTGGTACGAATTGATGATTAGTTGGGCCGATTTTCCGGGTATGATCTTTATGGTTGTTTTTGTTTACTTTAGTATGTTTCGTTACATAATAGCTGTAATTCTCGCATTATTCGGCGTTTTTGCTTATGATGCTTTTCAACCGAAAACCACGAACTTTGCAATTGAATATACCATTTATCAAACTCCATCTGCTGTCTTTTATTTTGTCAAAAATCCATATATGCTGTTGGACACTTGCTACAGTGTGTAAGTTCAGGTTTTTTGAAAGTTCTATTCTGTGTAGGTTATTAATTTGACATTAAGTAAAGTGTACAGTTTAAGCGGTTATGAAAATTAAAATTAGTGAAAACACGGTTGTATAACATCGATGTTATTTTTCGTCCGCGGTGGTCGGAAAAGTAAGCAAACTTAGGCTATTTTACGTCCACCAAGGACAGAAAAAGAAGAGCATGCGGACGCGGAAATCTGTGTACTCAAAGCGATTGCAATTTTTGTTGTCTGTTTGCTTAACAGCATTTGCATTTATCTACAGATGTCAGTGCCAGTGGCCTATTTAGGATTCTTCCAAAGGGGGGGGGCATGGCGTGTGCATGGAGCAGGGTCCAGGGGCAGAGGCTCAGAGCCCCTGGTGGGGGGTCTTGGGCGAAGCCCCCCTGAAGCTGAAACAATTTTGGCTTATTCAGTTTATTCAATGATACCGTGGCAATGCCATACGGTATGGCAATGGCAAAAAATGGGCAATTGCCCATTTTTCTGAAATTTTAAAATGCAGAAAATCACAGCTATTTGTTTTGTTTTGCAAAAAAATAAAGTTTAGCAAGCTGCAAAACGTCGTCACAGTTTAATGTGAATTATTAAAAGGCAATAAACTTCACGATATACACAGCACAGTACAGTAATAAGTGGGCCATGTCAAACCCTCTTTGTCATCGTCAGAATGCTTGATGCGTTGATCTTCGTGACTGACATCATTGCTCGCAAGCGGTGCGCTGTGTCTTTGGCATTTGACATCGGACAACATATGCACTATGACACTGCCATTGTTGTTTCCACTCGCTATTCACTAAGCTCATAGTTACATTCTGTCTGTTCCTTCTTTGACTTCTGTTCTGTGTGAGTGGCGGGATGGCAACAAAGTTGTACATAAGACAGCAAGCGCCGGCGAGTGAAACAGAGTACTCTGTCGCTTAATGACATGATATCAGTAGTTGATGAGTCTGATGCCAAAAAGTGAATTGTTTTAGAACTGGGGAACAAACAACTTTAACGAACGCCATCATAAGCTGCAACTGTTTACGGCCTGCTTTAAAATTATTGTTCTTTTTCCATTAGAATTTTCTGACTAGATGTCAACAGATCTGTGTACTGAATCTTCCGTATTTGCTGTGGTGCAATTGTTTTTTGAAAATGAGTAAATGTAAAATGCATCAGCGATTGCTTTCTCTGTACTTTGCAGAAAATATGTCAACGTAACAGGCTGTGATGTAGTCGGTGAGGACAACATCGAGCATTGTCAAGTGTCAGTCATTCAACACTTTGTGCACGTCGGTGAGCAGACCGTTCACATCAGTACCAGTTCGTATGCCAGCAATCTCACTATCCACAGCAAGATGCTTGTCTTTCATGGTATCATTACAGGTGAGCAAACATGGCATCATTCAGTAAATCATTGGGGGGGGAATCTGAGTAATCTTTCCGGGCGCATCTCAGTCTACATAACGTATTGTTCATGCATCAGTAACACTGTTTCATTGGTACAATTTACAGTGAAATAATTAAAATCATAAAACCTTGGGAGGGGTCTGTATATCTCACCCCTAAATGTTGTCCTGTGATCGAATGTCATTTTTCATCACAACAATAATTGGTTAAACGTTTTATTATGCATGCCATTACCTCTGTTTTATGGAGTTGTAGGATGTAAGTGAATGTTTAGCATTCTTCATATCATGGCAAATGATCTGTTATATTTTATTACCGGTTCTTTCTGTTTGTTCAACTGATTCAGTCATCCTCTTTTGACGTATCTATAACCAGTGTTATTCTATTAATCGTTTCCTGTTATCTATTATCACGTCAGATCACAACTGAAATATGCAACAAGGTACCTAATTTCTAGTAGTTCTCGACTAATTTTTTAGCAGTGATGTAATGCAGTTGTAATTTGTATTATCCATTTGGTTTTTTGCTGTCAGCAGATTGTAATTAGAATATCTCTGAACGCGTGCTTGTCGTTGGTGCTAAGGCCTGAAAAATTCTTGTGCTTTGGTTGTCATTTATCACTAGAAAAATCTGCATCCTTTAATTTTTATTCGACCCTTAAAAATATTAGCACAGTTTTCTGTTTGTTTCCAAAGTTTTACTGAATAAAAACTGTTTACATCTAGTCTGCAATGCTGCAGTATCTACTTTATCTCTCATGTATACTGTTTAGCATATATTTATTTGTATCAATTTGTTTGTATTAGTTGTTGTATAATATTAGTGTATTGCACAAAATGTCACGAGTGATATAAAATTTTTAAAAAAAATTTTGTCCCCTCATCCTTTTTTTTCACTGGCTGCAATCATAAGCACAAACTTTTATTGGCTTAATTTTTTCAAGTATTTAATTAATTGTTAAATATGGCCTTTTTATATTGTTAATATGTACAGCTGAGTGGACGTACATGTTCATGTCCAATGAGCATGAAGGTAACGAGAGTAAGCGTGGAACCCAGATCTCAGAATGGTGCAGTGTCATCTCACCTCGTCTTATCCACCGATATGCCAACCGAACCATTTACGAAACGCACGTAGCAATATTGTCTAACATCGACTCTGCGATGCTTTTGTCTGTCAGCACGTCCAATTACAGCTGAAATATGCAACATGTACATTGCCTTTGGAAATTTATCTGGAACATTTAATTTTGACTTTTTTTCATTCCTAGTGATCTCATTTTCAAGTAACGAAGTGTACATTATTTCAGTTTTTATTCCATCTGTTATTTGTTTTTTAATTTATTGATATTTTTAATATTTTGTCTACATATGTACTTTACGGTGATTTGTGTTATTGTATTTCAGAAAACCTTCTTTAACATAAAGTTCCTGTTTGTGTTTTTTACAACTAATTAGTTAGACAGTCCAGTCTATAGTCTAGGCATGTCGAGATGGAGTATGAGGGGATGTGGCAAAGTTTCCCCAGGCTCCGCAACATTTTGGGGGCCCCACCATCACTAAAATATTTGTGCCGTATGTTCAGTAGCAAAACTGATCATCTGAATTGGGCTTATGTCAGTCGTTAATATTCTGTGATTACTTTTTCAACAAATCTGGCTATTCCTTGAATGAATGGATGTATTCGGTATTCCGTCTGAGCCTACTTTGTTGTACACATTATGCAACTGCTATACAGTTTAAGAGCAGATTTAGCCATGTTCTGTATACAGTCAAACCTACTTAATATCACATCCCTTAATATGATATGTCCGCTTATTGTCACATAAATTTTTATCCCCAGCCAACGCCTGTAGTAATCAATGGGCATTGACTCCGGTTATTGTCACTTCACCTATTATCACATATTGCTTAATGTCAACACATCTCCAAGCCCGACGGCCTTAATTGCCCCGTTTAATATCACAAAGTAGACTAGACGGCAGCCACTTTGCAGTCATAAACAACAGGCACGCCCGGCAGGCAGCAGTCCTGTGTGTGAATGGAATGCCGGTCATTGGTGTATGGTGGGTGGCCTGTCTAATTGCTCAGCCACTGCAACCACAGCAGCAGCAAACAAGCCAGTCATTGTGTGTGGGCTGGACTGATGACAGCGACCCCAGCCACCCCACCCACAGCTAGCTCTGCAGCTGTGCTCACTTTCATTAGTACTGCCAGTGCTGGCAGTCACTGAGGCTGATCTTGACCATAGTGTTAAGATAAAAATTATACAAAAAGTGGACGCCAGCAGCCACTAAGCAGAAAGATGTTGCATCTGAATTTGGAATTACCGAGTCAATATATTTTTGATTCTTAACAGTGATCTCAGCTGTTGTCTTAATATTAGTTCTGCTTGGACACGGACTACTATGGCAATTCCTGTTAATGTCAACTTCGGTTAATATCACACAGTTTTGGCAGTCCCACAGATGTGATATTAAACGGGTTTGACTGTGTTTGGCTGATTAAGGGTCCCAGACAAAAAGCCTCACAAGACAGGAGCTATCAAAAACAGCGTAACATTTTCGGCTTTTGCCACTGTGGAAGTATCTTCAAAAATTTTCTTGGGACAGCCCCTTCCCCAGACACCACCCATTAAAAGACCCCCAAAAGAATGGTTTCCCGGACCCCACTGTGGCTCTCGACGGGCCTACTATAGTCACAGGTAGAAGGAAAGACAAACTGATTGATATATGTGGCAACCAGCAACTTCATAATCAACGAACAATATTTTCATTAATAATCAGCATTTGGACAGTGCATCAGTCAAATCACTACGTATTGGCACAAAGGTGCGGTAGTTTGGCAGTGTGGCTAAGTGAAAATTTAAACAAATAAATGTGACGCAACTAGCTGTGAATCCGAATCAGAATTTCACGACACAGATGTTTGTGCAAGTAACAACTAAAAAGATCCGCACATGCAATATTATTTCTTAACTGATATACCATCAACAATCAGTAGTTATGCATTGGCATTACAAAGTACACAGTAAGTTTGGCACAAGGTTGTAAAAACGGTGCATTTGGCAGCACGGCTGAATGGTACAAGTTGATGCACACCGCAGCATGTATCTGAACTCCAAAGATTATGATTTCAGTGACGTGTCTCTAAAACAAGTTATACCTGAGCGTTGTTTGGGGAAATAGAGTCGAGGATCGGTTCGATCGACATCCTTCTGTCAGACATAAAACAATGTTACTCATGAATGCCAAGTCATTTCATCATTAGAGTGAAGATAGACATGGCACTTTGCTTGCATCTTATTTACATCCATTATTTCATAAACATTATGACTGACTGAACAATAGTTTTTTTAAGGTGCATACAAAGCGACATAACTGCACTGAATTGAACTGACAGGAGTTTAGTATTTGACGAACTGACCAATGGGTATGCGTAGTCTCGTAGGCGATCAGCACTGTTAGTCAGTGCCTAATGCATTACTGCTTGCCCATTGGTCAGTTTGTCAAAAGCTAAACCATACAGATTCAAATCAGTTCAGTTCGGTTACGTCGCTATGTACGCACCTTTAGACTCATCAAAGTGTTTATCAATACAGTTCTGCAATAGAAAAATCTAAAACGAACTAACTCTTAAAAATGTTTAAACAAGCAACTATTTAAAGGAGAGACTCTGAACAAATTAAAACAACACTGGTAGTACGAAATCGTAGATGTTAGCATTTGAGCAACATTTCTTTAACATTATGCAATTAATAATTTTATGACTCCTAATTCATACGGAAGAGAATATAAAAACCTGGTAAGCAATGAATGACTAAACACAGAAGTTAGCTTCCTATTTTTCACTTTGGACAGAAAGTATGAACGTCAGCTATAACAACCTGTGTTCCCAGTGGCAAACCAGAACGGGGGCTCAGTGGTGGATCTAGAAATTTTGTGGGAGCAGCCAAAGGCCAAAACGAGGCGCAAAGAGCCTAGGTGAGGTGAAGGGCTTTTTAGAGAGGCAATGAGCATGAAATTGCAGAAAACCCCCTTGGTTATTGGGGTTCTGCCATGGACCCCAGTGGGGGAGAATACAGTGCTGCCCCAAACCAGCAAGGAGATATAGGGAGTACTGCATTTACCCCCAGTGGGGTCCATGGCACAGCCCCTGAAAGCGAAGGGTTTTCTGCAATTCCTGCGGCCATGATCGCTTTTCTGATCAAGAAAATGTTTCTGCTGTGTCAGAGCAACCTCAGTATTTCAATAGTCTGCATTCTGATCATAGTCATGGCCATGTACGAGACCTAAGGGAGTGGGGCCCTCACTGATCCACTCCCCTGAATCTGTTAACTGCTGGGGCTTATACTGAGGGAAATGCAATATCTTATACTGAGGGGCACGCAGTTTATATAATCTTGGAGGAAATGAAGGTAATGTTTGAATACAATGATGAATAAGATACTGTAAAATATGACAGATAGACAGCTTAATGAGTAGAGCCAAAAACCGAAACAAAGAACTTAGCAATTTATTTCTCTGCCAAATTTTGGTTATTTCTTTTTTCTCATGCTGTGAAGTATACAAACATAGATTTTTGTAAACCCTCTGTTAGCTGCAAATCCCCTGACTTTCAAGATCTGACTGTAAATGCCATCAGGGTTTAACACAAAAATGGACTCAACCTACGTATACGGACATCTGTTGGCACATAGCATAACTGTGATACAATACATTACAATGTCATATTACTAGTTAGTCAGCAATAAAAGTTGAACGACTACTAAATAACATGTAGATGGCTTTGTTATAGCATGCAGTCAAATAAGCTATAAAATTAACAGCAAACAGCACCGATAAATGACACACTTTGACAAAAACGGCAACTCATTTGAATGCAAGCAGATGCTGAAACACGAAACAAGGAAGCGGAGTGAACGAGAAGACACAGTGCACTATCACTCGCAGTGCAGTGCACTATCTCGTCTGTGACTTTGCAGCCCAGACGATCTCCATGTACTTGGTTATCTCACAGCGCAGGTTTGGATGATACAGACGCTTGTCGTTGCGGTCTTGGTCAATCTGTCAGAATAAGCAACATTCAGAACTATGGAAAAGAAACAGCGAGCAACTGCACAGCCAGAAACACAATATTCATGCAAACAACAGATTTTGTAGACAGAAAAAATGCATCCACGTTCTATGAAAAAAAAACAACAGAATGCTTTTTGAAAGCTGGTATTTCAAGTTAATGCAAAACATGCAACAATATTTACACTGTGTCCCCAAAAAACATCCCTGACATTTTCGACTGTAACTTGAAAACCAGTTACCAGATTGTGATAATTTTTGGTACGAATATTCCCGACACAACTTGGCATCAAATGAACATTCAGTTTCCCCCTCACCCAATGTTTGTTTCTGCACTACCTGGGGAAAACACAACTAGCGAAATATCACTTTTTTATCCAATGCGATATAATTGCTTAATTAACATAAAGTATAAAACGTATTTTGTTCACATTTCTGACACTTTGGCTGAAAATTCATCCAGTTGTCCATTTTTCAACTGCCTGCAGTAAAATTGTTTGAAGTGTTGGTCCACTATGCGAACAAAGGCAAGGAGACGCTTTCTCCATTCACTAACAGCAGTATCGATAATGTTTTGCTCCAGACCAATCCAGGCTGTACCAGTTGCTTAGAACTTGAAACATTCCTAAACTTCATCTGGTAGACACACTGCTGCATGACAGTCAAACCTTGCAATAGACCTGCTGTTGGGGCCAACAGATTAAGACAAATGAAATTTATTGACATTTTTCATTCATTTTAACACGTATTATGCTTGGTCTGCTTTCCCCTGGTAGTGCAAAAGCATACATCGGGTGAGGTAGAATCTAAAACACTTATTTAGTAGCCAGTTGTGTCAAATATTTCTGCCAAATAATATTAAAATTTGCTTTTTGTTTTTTTAGGTTTTCTGCTTATTTCAACACATTTTGCTTGATCTAGTTTTCCTAGGTGGTGCAGAAGCATACACTGGGTGAGATGTTTTTTTGGACACAGTGTATTGCATACATACAGGAACAGGTGCAAAATGCATGCAAAAGATAGCAAATTCAGGATGCTGACAGTTAACAGAAATGAGATCTAAACTAAATGCTGCATCTAACATTAGAATTTTTACATGCATTCGTATGACACTCAACTTTTGGCAACATAAAATTTGGAAGATAGGAACTTATACAGTTAATATTTTGAACAAAAGTACAGATATCAGCACATAATTCACACTAAATTAACCAAGCTTCAACAGCAAATACTTGTTGCAGTGGCTGCTAAATAGTAAATTATTCCAGTGAAAGATAAGCAGTTGATCAGTTCATAGAGTGCAGAAACTGAATATATGTGCACAAACAGAAAATTGCGAAATCAAATGTTGGCTACTAGGATAGCAAACGGTGCAAACCAGTGGCTGAGTGATCCATCCAATCTCATGGCTTTCAGTCTGTGGACATACAAACTTGCGTGTTGGCACTTCATTTGCTCGAGCAATGGCAGCTCTGAAGTTACCTAAGACGATCACATGCAGGCATTGATTTCACATTATATGGACAAAAAACTACTGCAACAATAGGAAAGATTACTGCAAGTGACCAGTAGTTTAAATCTTTCACATAAGTTAAAGTATAGCTCTTACATGGAAGCCCATTCCAGAGCTATGAAGCATCACCTGCTATATGGGATCACACAGTGTTATCGGTCCCACCTTAACCCCAGCCAGATAGGCTGGTACTCGATTTATCTACCCCAGAGGGATGGAAGGCTGAGTTGACCTAGGCAGCTGGTTACATACCGAAATGGTTTACCTGCTCGCAGGTAGTCACACATCCAAGTACTAACCCGACCTGGCATAGAGTAACTTCGTTGATCAGATGAAACATGTTACTACTGCGCCACGCTACATGCACTCTGTACTGCTAGGATTCTGCTGTGTGCCCACACTGGTGCAGCTTATTCTAAGTGAGAATGCACTAGTCACTTGTTAAGTTGAACTATCAAACACAAAAATGCATGTATAGCTGTTAATTGCTGCACTGTGGCTCCAGGTCAACCAATGTGAAGTGAGAAATTAAGCAGCGGATCATGCCACACATATATTTCATTCTGTTGACTTGTTCAATTCTGACACCATTAATCATTAGGAAAATGGAACCTGTAGTAGCCTCACCAAACATCAACTTTATCAACATTTAGAACCATACTCCACTTACTGGACCATACAACGACGCTATCAACTTGCTGCAACTTTCTACATTCAGCTCATCTTTGTTAACTTTATCAGCTGCAACTGTGCTTTTATATACTGTATGAAGACCAGAGATGTGCGGACTGCGAATGCATCAGTCCGTGGATCCAGAACCGCAGGATTTTCTGCGGATGCGGATGGACGTGGATCTTGTTCCGTGACGAAATTTGCAGACGTTGACTGATGCAGATCCTGTTTTGTGACGAGTGTATTTTTTCCTAATAAAATTTTAAAACAGATAGAAGTGGTGTGTGTTGAGATGTGTGTAGCATGGTAGCACTGGTACCGGTAAATTGTAATCTGCTATAGGCCTAGGCACGTAGTGGCCTAACTTATGTATTAATGACTAGAGGCAGGCCTATTCAGTTTGGATGGGGATGGACATGGATCCAATATTTCTCTCTTGTTGCGGACCCAGACTGACAGCAGATCCTTGGTCAAAATCTACGGACTGACGCGGACTTGAAAATTTCAGGATCCGCACATCTCTGATAAAGATGTGAATGTTGAAAACAGGTTACTGAGGTTAGTTAAGTTGATACATACTGTCTTCATCACCATCCACAGCGTCATACATTGAGTTAGGTTTGCCAGTCAGTCGGTGCACTGCAGCAAAACACATTTTGATCTTGACGTGATATTCATAGTCATCATCATTATTAATGAACATCCAGGTCAATGGCTTCTATTTTTGTCCAACAGTTTGTACAAGAATTACAACAAAAACTAAACTAATGCTAGCCTATTACTGCATTACTATGCACCATTATGACATTAAATTACTCCACAGAGGAAAGAGATTTTGCCAACTATGTTCCAGAACCAGAGCCAAATGTACTAGAGAATGAATTACGAAAACATCAGTATAAGCAGAAGACGAAGTAAACGAAACTAAAACACTGACTTTTCTTGAAAGGATTGATACTGTAATTCGTAAACAACTTCTGATATTTTTCTTCTTTCCGGATTGTTTCCACAAGTATCGCTTGCTGAGTAGCAGAATCCACTGACGTCTTTTCTCTCGATCCTGCCATGTTTTTTGTTTATTTATGCCTGGTCGCTATGACTACAGTGACGAAACGATCTTTGCAATGAAAAAATAAGTAACGCTGCATCGCTACACAAGTACCAGTTCATTAATTTTTTTAAATTTTACCGAATATTTGAGGCTGTTTGTGAAAATTTTCGTGAAAGTTTGACATTACTAGTGGACCATATTATAGTCTTTGCCGACAACATTCACGTTTCGTTTTCGGTCACATTCGGTAGCCGTCGCGTTTTTTGCGTGTTGTTGTTTCAGCGATTTAAATATTTTATGTGATGTTTTTGGTGTCGTAGATGTAAAAAAATCACTAATTATTTCAGTATGGCACGTCCATACGTCAGAAGCGAAGACTGGCACGATCGGTTTGCAGAAGGACGTGGTCCTGGCGGATGTACGCTGTTTTGTGTGAATCGGATGGTATCTTATTGTTATAACATAGAACTAGAACTTGAACTTGACTAGCTAATGCAGTCAGTGCTTTGCATTGACAAAAACAGATGATAAAAAAACTTATATAAATTATCTGTTAAATCTGAGGTGATGGTTTAATTTATTTTTGAAAACTGCAACTGTTTGACACTGCACTAGTTTTTTGGTTGTTTGCTCCACTCATCAGCAACTCCATTATTAAAAATATTTTCTAAACACTTAGGTTTGCTTTGGGCTTTACTAACTTTAATTCATGATTTCGAAGAGCAAGTTTCGATTTTGCAATGAACCACCCAGAATCTATCTTTAAAGGTAATGTATTCCGTCCCAGTAACCGGGACTCTAGCCGCAGTGATCCGCTCCCGGGAGTCACTTGGTCAAAGCGGTCACGTGACGTACCAGATTATATTGTACAGACGCTGCAGTTATGGTAATTGGCCACTATAGCGAAGGGCCGCCGTAGCGCGGATCCGCCATAGCAAAGTTTGGACTAAAATTCACACCGACAGACCGAAGATTATATCCGCCGTGAAAATTCACGGAAAATAAGTAAGCATTTTTGCTATCTGCCGTGAAAGTCCATATCTACGAAAATTGCAACTGTATACTTTTTTCTTTTTTCAGTTAATACTGTAAATTATTACTGTGTTATTTTATCGTTTATTCAGCATAGCTAAGTTTGTACTAAAATTGACGTCGAGAGACGTGTAATTACGCAACATTTACATTCACCAGGGGGCGACAATTTCACATGCAATATAGTATGATTTTGTGCTTAACATTTAAATTATGGTTTTCGCTTACACATATAAAGGTTAGGGATAAGGTTTAGGGTTAGGTTTAGGGTTAGTGTTAGGGTTAGCGATCGGGTTAGATTTAGCATTTTCGAAAGATTTATGTGACAATAATGCACACCATAAATTAATGTACTATATACATTATAAGTTCGACGGCGGTGCAAGTGCCTACAAAAAAAATTGCCAACGGCTGCCTGTGATGGTCTACTTAGACCTGAGGAGCTATTTGGTGGACTGGCGATCCGTGAAGCTACGGCCAAGGTCGTCAGTCGCGGTTGTCGCCATAGCGAAAGCCGCCGTGTCCCTGACACGGCGGCTTTCGCTATGGCGGGCAATCGTGTAGACGGACCTAGTTTACTGCCTACAGCTCGTCTAGACGGAATATTCACGGCAGATAGCGAAAACGCTTACTTATCTAACGTGAATTTTCACGGCGGATAACACCTTGCCCGACAGACGTGTCATTGTGCTTTACATTCACATTCACCAGGGGGGCGAGAATTTCACGTGTAATTTAGTACGATTTTGTACTTAATATTAAAATTACGGTTTTCGCCTCCACTTACGGTTAAAATTAGGCGAAGGGTTTGGGTTTAGGGTTGGGCTTAGGGATCGGGTTAGGGTTAGCATTTTTCAAAGATTTATGTGACAAAAATGCACACCATAAGTTAATGTACAATATGGACAGACGAATCATTACACAACATTCGCATTCACCAGGTGGCAACAAAATACACGACGATTTTTAAAATTCCTAAATATCTTGTTCTTCTTTTTTTTTGGAATATGTGCAAACTATAGTGGGGACAGTTCTTGGTAATTCTGCATAAATTGCATCTTTGGCTTTGGAGGTTCTTCTCTATGGCAGCCCTTGCCTCTGGCTGTAAATTGATTCTGTTGTTCATGGATGTGGTTAATGTTATGGTTAGTACTAGGTTTAATAACTACGATTTGGCAAACGGACATCATAACCCGCACTTTGTTGTGCATTTTGTTTCAGTTTTTGATTACTGAATGATGGTAATGTATGAGATGCGTGGTTGTTTTCATTTGCAGTGGAAACAAAAGAGCTTGCCACAAAGTCGTTGTATATACAGTCAAAGAAGTTCTACATCGATATGATGGAAAATCGTCGTGGCCGGTTTGTTAAAATATCAGAGGTAAAATTTATTAGAGTCATAGATCACCTTGCCGTGTTGCATAGCTAATATGTTACTGTGATGTAGCCAATATCTAGGTTTAGTTCTTAAACAATTTTTTTCAATTTTTGTATTGTTGTTAGTAAGACTGCAGTAATTAACAGTTCTTGTATAAATCTTTAATTGACCAGTAGTTGAAATTGTTTGAGTAATTTTTTGATCAATCAAATTTCAAGAAAATTTGGCACTTTAAGCCCTGGTCACACCAGGTTCATGCATACAGGATGCACGAGACGCGCAATAAAATTAGTTATGCGTCATTGTGCGCCTAACTTTTGTCCGTATTTTGGAGAAGCTACAGCAAGTTCGCAGCAAATGTACAGCGTACTGCTAGCGCAATGGTCGTATACAGGGCGCATACTGAGCATGCGCATTGCGTACATGTTAAAATCAGAAGAATTAGGGCACATTCTGGTTGTCTTTGGGAAGTTTGGGAAGAGGATAAGCATCGGGGAAGCCTGGATTACCATTTTTAACGCATTCTTTAGCCCAGAAGCACTGTAAATCCGAGCGTTTCATGCTGATCACATATCGCCGATGTCTGCTCAGATAAACTTGCAGTCAGCATCTACGAATGCCATGAAGACAACAGAGTAGAACCCTTTGTAGTTGTGACTGTTGAAAGGCCTAGCATATGTAACCGCTGTTTGAAGGACACTTGAAGTTGACGTGCTTGTCATCAATTGCACCACCAGTAGGGGGGAAGTTCTATGTCTCTATGAGTGTTCGCCACATCTCAGCCGATGAACATACAGCGAATATCGAGCGAGTGCTCTGTGTGTATCGCGTGTATTGGGCGTTGGTCCATCGTTCCTTGGGCATGTGTGGCGTCCTTCCGACGTGTACATTTATGCGCCAAGTTCCGTGCACAATTTTGAACATGTTGAAAATTGAGCGCGGAGCTCGATGCACCAAGCGAATGGTCACGAATCAAAAATGTTGTTGCAGCGCGCTTGACAAACGAGTAACAAATGACGACAAACAATGACGCACGAACCATTTTTCAGTGCGCTCCTCGTGTGTTCTTCATGTGTTCATCTGGTGTTACCAGGTCTTTAGGATCATTAACATTACTGATCTGCACATTTCCATTTGTAATTTTGCCTTCAAGATTTGTGATCTTGTACTGCTGATATAGTGTTTATTTTGCAGCTTGCATTATGTAAAATCTGCTGATCGGACTACTAATTTGACTACGCACATGCGAACTGCATCGTTGTTATTTTTTCTGAATTTCCTCTAGTTTGTGCAAGACAGCAGCTAGCAGTGGTTGATCTGCGGTTATCATAGTTTTTCTGATTGGCTGCAGAAATGTTCATAATTAGTGGATTAATTTGAGTTAATTTTTATAGATCAATTGCTTGAACAATTTTTTATCACTTCTAGCATAGAACAACTTGCCTAAAACACACAGATCAAATCAGATGCACTTACACAGATCTTGTGACATAATTACTCCAGGTCAGAACTTACTTTACCTCCGGGGTGGGCAGGCTCTTACACCTGCCCAGTGCTGAAGCCGTATCAGTTCGGCCCAATGCGCATCCCCGAATGTAACTACAAGGTTACAGGTAACGGCTATAAAGCCGTAGACGGCTGTAAAGCCGTAGTCAGCTGTGAAGCCAAAACCAGCACAAAAGCACTGGTAACTTGTAGCAAATCTGCTGTCACGGGTTTGGTGAGCTCTTAGTTAGCTCCTACCCTCCAGATTTCAGAAATCTTTCGGGTCATCGATGCAAAGCCCCACCACCACGACAAGGTGGCTGACCACGGTGGGGAGGTCAGAACTTATTTGGAAACATTTTTTCTTAGAGCTGTCAAAGTGTTAATTTTTTTAATGCACTAACACACTGTGTTAGTTTTTTAACACGTTAATTAACACACCCAGGCCCGTCAAGAGGGAGAGTTAACCCTGGCCCCGCGACGTTTGGGAGCTCCGCCTGTAGAGTATAGAAAGTTAGAAATATATTTTAAATGTATAATCAACAACAACTGCCTTCATAGCTAGCACATAAATCTATTAGCCTGTCATCGAAATAATTATTTATTTTACAGTAGTGATGGAACGGCAACTAGAGTTTAGTTTCTTGAATTCATTTGGTTGTCAAATAACCAAAGTTTAACGGAATATTAGAACTAACATAAATTTACGTATGTGCATTAATTTGTTTAACGTGCGTTAATTAATTTAAACTGCATTAATTTATTAACGCATTAATGGGTTAATTAATGCATTAATTTGACAGCTCTATTTTTTTAAACTTTTTATCTTGGTATGTCAATAGAAAGTGCAATTTACGTGCTGCTTTGTCGTTGAAGTTGACCAAATGCAAATTTTCTTTACTGACTCATTGCCAATTTAACAGCGGTGTTACTTATTTGATTCAGGTGGCTGTGAATGGACAGAGAACACGAATTGTTATGGACATCTCATGTGCAAAGGAATTCCATGAACGCATGACGGAATTCTGCGAGTTTTACTCATCACTTGGTATTCCCCACTGTGCTGTTGGATTTGTGCTTACCGACATTGTACTTTATTAATTCCTAGTAATAAGCATATTTATGTGAGTGGTTTTTGAGTATGCAATTATTTGCAATAGATTTGCTTTGTCAACCAGTCACTGTTAATGTGTTGCTTTCTACTTAGGATTCGAAAATGTAAAAAAAATGCAACAGTTTATTTATTTGTACTCTCTATATTTTGAGCATTTGTCGTAACGTTCGTGTTTATTTCGCTGTTTGCAGGCAAGAGCGGTTTTTTGATGAACGGTTGTGTTCTGTTGAGAATGTGTAATTGAGAATTGTAGAAAGGATGTGATGATGGTTGCTTGCTAAGATTATGATCGTGGAGGCATTGATTGCATTGTAACTGGTAAATCTGGAACCGTATATTGGATCGGATGCTTTATCGGTACTATGGTATCATTGGTTGAGTGAATGATATTAATGTATTCTTTGGCATTGTGAAAAAGTCGAGATGCCAAATGGCGATGGGCTTGACTTGGGCTTGAGCAAAGCCAGCAACCGTGTATGATGTATGCCAAGCAGTGCATGGTAAGTGGTAATTGTGGAAGCATATATTGGATCGGATTTTTATCAGTGGTATGGATAATCGTTGGTTGAGTGGATGTTGTTAATGTATGCCTTGGCCCGGCATGAAAAAGTTGTGATGCTAAACAATGATGGACTTGGGCTTGGGCTCGAGCAGAGCTGGCATTCACGTATGACATATGCCAAGCAGTGCGTGGTAACTGTGGAGCCGTATATTGGATCGGATGCTTTATCGATGCTTTGGTTGTTGGTTAATCGTTGGTTGAGTGAATTTTATTGACCTAAACCTTGGCAGTTGGCATAACAAAATCGTGATGCTGAATGGTGATGGGCTTGAGAGCCGGCTGGCATCTATGCGTGAGGTACACAAGCAGGTTGTGCTTAGCGGCTGAATGGCAGTTGGCTGCGTTGGTGACTGGCAGCCTGGTCTTTTATCCCCTGGTGGCCAGTGGCCACAGCTTGCACTCGGTGAAAAATAGGCTGGTGTGAAGTTTCGTTAGTGGTGTATACAATATGCATATGTAAATTGCTATTTCCAGAAGCATAGTTCTTCGCTCGGAATACACTCACTAGGGAGCGTAGAGCACTCCCCAGAGCCATTATCTGGACTAATGGTGTGGGGCCTCTTGGAAGGGAAGGAGAGGGGTAAATGGATGAGAGGATGGAATATTGGGAAGGGCAGGAGAGAAAAGGATTGGGGGAAAGGGGAAAATAGTGAAGAAAAGGGGGATAAAGGATAGGGAAGGAAAGTGGGAAAACAGGAGGGGGGAAGTGGGTAGAGGAGGGAGACTGGAGCCCGATTTCAATTCTAGATGTGGGGAATGGAAGCCCCTGCTGATGGTAATGGTGCCAGATCCGGCAACATGAGATAGATCGAAGAATCGAAGATGATGGATGAAATGGCAGTTGGCTGTGGTGGTGATGGAATGGTATACCAGGTCCAGCAACGTGGGATAGAACGAAGATGATGGAGGAGAAAAAACTGCGGAGCGAGTCAATCTTCCGCGACGATCGGCGCTACTATCTTGATCTGAAGGAGAACCACCGTGGTCGATATCTGCGGGTAAATTTGTGTATTTTCCTCCTGGAGGAAATTGTTTTTGCTGCTCTCTGTTTTGGTTGCCTCTGCTATCTTTATACTACATGCAATGTCTGTCTGTATGTACATCTGTCTGTTCAACATGATGATGTTGTTTCTGTGATTTCTGTGTGGTGATGGATTTTCACCAAACTTTTGCCAGTGGTGTTGGGGTCAAAAGGTGAAAGCTCAAGATTAATTCTTTTGATTAGTTTGATTCTGTATCATCATAACTTTTCTTACCTATTACAACAATTAAGAACTTGAACATAAATGCATGCATTTCAAACATGGAAAAAGCATTCAAATGTCTTTAGAATTGCTATCAGCAAAACAGCTTACAGTATGTTGCCACTGATTTGTTAGGCTAGAAATAACTAGAAATATGGGTCAGAGCCCAACATGAGGCTGCCTGGCGCCGCAAGTCTGACGTGTGAAAAAGTTTAGGGGGTTGAAATTTCCCTCGTAACAAAGTCACGTGGCCCAAACTCTAATACATTAGCATACAAAAAATTACACAAAATGCGCATTGTTGACTTCGGGTGAGTCAACATCTGCGCGCTTACTGTCGTTGTTAGTGGGCTAAAATTCACTGATTTCTTTTATCAAACGCGGAAGTAATCGTAGTTGATAATGCCATTTACGCTTGTCCATATCTGCATCCATTCCAGAGATATTCACACATTAACCGTCGTCATTAATTGACCTAAGTTCACCAAATTTTTTTGGTTCAACTCCAGGGTGATTCTGCTTGATAACAACGTTGACCGCTTGTCGATATCTCAATCCGTTCCAGAGATATTTGCGGTCAAACTTGAAAGTTGTCCTAAATTACAGCAAATTTTGGACGTTTTTGCCTTACCAAATTTTAAGGGGGTGGTGCCCCCCTCCAAAAAAATTGTTCCCGGCTTACCACCCCCACTTAGCGGCACGTCACGTGGTAAAGTTTCATTAGGCTACTTTCCTTAGCTCCAAAGTTATAGAGGCTCATACGCTACATTTTAAGCCAATTTTGACACCCCCTTGGCAAAAAATTGTAAGGGGGACCCCCGTCTCTGGTGGGGTGTTGGCTAGCAAGATTTGGACATTTTATATCACATGTAAAAGTTTTGGGGCGCAACACCCCTTAGGGGTCGAAAGGCCCGAAATATGGTTTTCCAAAAAGTTGATTTTCTGGGTACAATTTCACCTCTAAATCTCCATGGTTAGTTTACTAAAGTTCACCAGACTTTTTCATTGAATGTGGGAGGAAACGCTGTCAGTCAAATAGTTTTTCGATTTTGGATATCTTTGTCCATTCTGGAGATATTCGCGCTTAAAGTGGGAAGGGGTCCGAAATCGGGCTAAATTTAGCCTGTTTTTGCCCCCCAATTTTTTGGGGGGCAGGCCCCCAAATTTTTGGATTGGCATTTGTAAATTGAGCATGCTTCCTACCATGTGGCAAAATCTCGTGGAGATCGGCTCACGGACCTTGAAGATCTCGCGTTCAAAAAAAGACGAAGAAGAACTGTTGCAAAACATAAGGCCTTACGGACTGTCATTCTGGGCAGCGTAAAAAAAAATAAACCCCAACTAAAGAACTGATAGCTGAATGCTAACACACAGTAGTGTCTCTGTGATGACTGTGAACGAGACTTAAATTTCCTGGGTTGCAAAAAAATGTCCTGTTCCTGGGAAAAAATTCCCGAATGAGAATTTTTGGGAAGTAGACCTAAACAGTCTGCCAATTGAAGCACTGAATTTATTGTCCATATATCTTGCATTTTTTCATTAAGCAGAGTTTTGTACAAGAGTGAATGAACAAACACATGGTGTTGTAATGACATAACGTGAAAACGTCATTCGTAAACAAATTCTCATATACATATATAACTGACGTGAGTTTTGCATCCCATTTGTATCCCAGGAAATTGCTTTTTACCCAGGAAATGTATTTTCCAGGAATTAGCAATTCTAGCCTCTAATTGTGACATTGGCTGTTCGTCTGTTTAAGGTGACAATGGCCGATTCAAGATCTGTGGCTGACAGATCCATGGTCGTGATTCCGGCCCAGGGAATGATTGATGTTCGCGATGCAGTGACCGACTTTCTCACCGAGTTTGGCAAGGAGGAAATAGCAGGTATGTAGACTTTGTTATAATATTCTAGTTCTTTATAATTATCGGTGATTCGATGGTGAAAATTTACTTTGTACATGTGAAAATAAACTACATAGTTTATGTGATACAGTTATCAGCATATTCAAATTAAATTCATAAGGCGGGTACAGAGTGGCATAACTGAACTGAGCTGAGATGGTTTAGTTTTTGATGAACTGACCGATGGGGAAGCGTTAGTGCATTACAGTAGGCACCATCTAATAACAACGTCGGTGTAAGGTTATGAAATGTGCACACCAATATTTTATAGCAAGGCTGGCATAGGATACTAGTAAATAGATTATATTACGCACGTGTAACGCTTGCTTGCTTTCTGGGCAACAGCCAGAATTTTCGAACATTGCCAGAATTAAATGTTTGCAGGATTGCAAAATCCGTGCATCACTAATTTAATCATGTGTTACAAGAGTTACAAGTGAGGAGCCATGTTATGGGCTCATGGAAACGTTGATTTTGAAGAGAAAAATCAGATTTCTCATGTGAGAATTAGTATTGATATCCGAAAACCACAAGTGTGATCGTAGTTTGGCAGAGAGACTACATTGAACATTGAATGAGCAGTTTGAAACGATTTGTGACATTTCGGCCAAGCGTACACGAATAAAACCTTTTCCTGACAGGCAGGAAGGTTTTGTCGACAACTGTGAATTTCTGGGTAATTCTGGGACAACGCAAAGTGTACCGTGCGACCTGACGTTGAGTTCGTCATCAGCCAACTGCAGCTGACTAAAGCAGATTTCATGGACGTCGTTCGACGGCAGTAGAAGCTCGGAAAATCAACATCTGTTCAGGCGTATTGCATTTGCTAGCTTGTTAGTCGCTTGCTTTGCCACTATAAGGACAATTTGATAGAATATTGCCAGTCATTCAACGTATGAATGTGTTGGTAGTTGTTTGTGTGATTTAACTGCCTTTACTTCTTATTTTGTGTTTATCACAGTATATTATTTTTAAACATCAACTGAACATTTATTGTCATTGCCATTGGCAGCTAGAATTGTACGGTAAATCAGCTAAATAAACAATTCTATTCTAGCCATATACATAGCAACCGGCCTAAGTCTGCAGTCACATACACAGCAGCCAATGACCAGTGGGCTCACATTGCTTGTCTATTGGTCAGTTCATTAAAAACTAAACCGTGTCAGTTCTGTTCAGTTACGTTGCTCTGTATGACGTACGTGCCTTTACATTATGGCTTTTTGCAACTTCATACTTATTATCTGGATGTTCCAGCTTGATTACTGGCAACTTTGCTTTTTTATTAGTTAATTTCTTTTGTAATTTTTTTCAGATTGACACGTTACAAAGCCAAATTTGTATATAGTGACTCTAAAATGTTCATGTCCGATTACAATGCTTGCATTTTAGAAGCATTTCTACTATAGATGAACATAAAGAACATTTATGTATTTTTGATATTGCTAATTGGACGTTTCTGTATACATAACCTGCGTACGCTAGCACACAATCGATGCAGTGAGTTTCACCTACAATCACTACCTGGTGTCGATATGCTGCCGAAAATATTAGAACTGTGCCGTTTAACAGGTTATGTACATAAAAGAGTAAATGTGTAATTCCTAATTCTGTCATTGAGTTGCATTATTTTGCCAGACATGTTAACATGGATGTTGTCAGATACAAATAATCAATTGAGATAGATTTCTAAATTTATTTATCTGTGTTAATGTTGTCGATATATTTCAGCTGCTTCGACGCCAGAATTGGATACGTCATCAATACTGTTCAGTGGCAAAAGCCTTGCATTTGATCTCGGTGAAAATAGGCATGGGTCATATGTTCGTATTTCGGAGGTGAGATATTGAGTAGTTTACAGTGAATTAATGGTTCTTTTCTGGGCATTTTGTGCGTGTCAGCCATGTCGCCTGTTAATGTGAAGTGAAGTTAGTTTGTTATTGTTAAATTCAAGGTTAAATGGTGTGTATGGCGACCCGACAAACTGAGAAACATTGGTATAGGCTTAACTGGCTTAAGTTTGGGAAATAAGGTTAAAGATAGGGTTAGGGTTAAGGTTAGAAATTAGGGTTAGAAAGAAGGGTTAGGGATTAAGGTTTGGGATAGGGTTAGGGATTGGTATAGGGCTAGAGTTATGGTTCATGTAATAGCAAAGTTTTGATGTTTCTGGTTTTGACAGGGAACTGATGGGTATAGCTTTTTCATGGGAAACCCGTCACACAGCTACGAAACATCACCTGCCATGTAGGATCACTCAGTGTTACATGCGACCCGATACATGTGAATGCGCCCTGCCTTAGCCCTAGCCAAGCTACTGGTTGGTGGCGTGGCGTAGTTGGTAACGCGTTTCAGCTGAAACGGAGTTACTCTACGCCAGGCCCGGTTAGTGCTGTGATGGGTGACTGCCTACTGGCAGGTAAACCATCTTGGTGCGAAGCCTGCCAGCTAGGTCGACTCAGCCTTCTACCCTCCGTGGGACGGTAAAATGAGTGATAACTCATTTACATGAGTTATGGAAGGTGGGAACCTTGGTACAGCTGACTGGAGTTGCCTAGCCGGCCGCTGCGCCAGCCTGTGTCTGCAGGCTGCACACGGTGGTCGTGTGGCAGGCGGCTCTGGTTAGTGATGAAAGCGCATTAGAGGTGTGTTTCACGATGATGTGCTATACAAATTGACGACCTTTACCTTTTTTACCTTTACTAGCCTAGCCGGTACTTGATTTACCTGCCCCGCAGGGATAGAAGGCTGAGTTGATCTCGGTGGCTGGTTATATACTGAGATGTTTATCTGTCTGCAGTCAGTCACTCATCTAACTATAATAACCACTTGTTAGCGACTTTGACTGCCAGTTGAACCTTCGATCGTTAAGTTGGTGGCTTGGCATAGCGGTAACGCGAAGTTACTCTACGCTCGGCAGGGTTAGTACTTGGATGGGTGACTGCCTGCGGGCAGGTAAACCATTCGGTTTGTAACCAGCCGCCTAGTTCAACTCAGCCTTTCATCCTTCTGCGGTAGGTAAACTGAGTACCAGCCTATCTGGCTGGGGTTAAGGCGGGGCACGTTCACCTGTGTTGGGTGGCAGGTAACACTGTGTGATCCCATACGGCAGGTGACGCTCCGTAGCTCTGAGATGGGCTTCCCTTTAAGAGCTATATCACCACCTTTAGCCTACAAGTTCAGTAGCCTAACCGTTACTCAACCAAACCAAACCATTGTGTTAATTTTCTGATATTCATTAATTGATCCACTGCTGGTTGGCTTTTTTCCAGCTTTGTGATGAGATTATTGTGAGAATAAACACATCTGTGCAGGTGGTGAAAAATTTCTGAAGCTGGAAACAATCTAATTTTTTAGCCACCGCAAAAAAGTTTGGCTAATCTTCGGCCATGCTTCGGTTTGGTCTACTTTTTATACCCATTTCACACCAGCGACGCTGACACGACCCAAATGCCGTGACATTATAGACTACTCTTCTGAAATATGGACTAAACATTTACTCATAGACTAATTTAAAGCCACAGCAGCATGTACATATATATGGAGTTATGTCAAGTGCACTGAAGTATTAGTGTTGTAGCTGCATTTCAGCCAAAAGTTAGCCGTAACTTAGCCGGAAATTTTTGTTTGCTAAAAAATTCGGTTAATTCAAATATCAGCCAAATTTTTTGTTCAGCTGGATTTATTTCACTAAAAATTCGGCTAGGAAGTCTAGTACTCGTTTCCATATGAACGCGGCCTGTGGGCATTGTGCAGATTAGTTCCAATTTTCGCACAGCGATCACGGTACCACAACAGTCGTGGGAGAAGTTTGTCCAGTTGGTAGAGAAAGCCATGGAGAAGAAAACTGCAGCCGATGCTGCAAAGAAGACAGCTGCAACAACGGAGTCGACACCAAACAAAAATGGCTGAAAATGAATAGTTTTAAGTTGCTGACCGGACTGATGTCAGTTGGACAGTTTTTTAAGTGTTTTTATTATTTACATTGTTACGGTACTGTTTTTGCGTTCGAAATGGCCTCTTTTTATGCTTATAATAATTTGTATAATGCCATAGCATTCTAAAATACAGACTACAGAGGCGCTGAGGTGCATCTGTGTCGTATAAATCTTGGAGCAAACGCTTATTGTAAAAGTAGGGAAGGTTTTTTCAGCCATTGGAGGTGGGCGGTGAAGTTGGTATAAAGACCTAAGTCACCTATACAAAATGGCAGTAGTTAAAGACATCATATTTCTTTCACCATTTCCCTGACCCCTTAACTGGATTTAGGGGAGACCCCAGAGAAAAGAGAAAAGTGAAGAGGTAAATAGTAAATAACTGTGGGATAGGGCAACTTGCTATAAGGGTTTGGGAATAGATGTTCTTGTATGTGTTGAGACTATTGACACATTGCAGCATGGTGTTGATAACTGTGGTTATCAGGGTCCCCGTGCATTTTTGAAAGTCCTGGATTTTTTTACTCTAAATTAAAGGCCTTCAATTTGAGATTCTAGCTCCTTGAAAGTCTAGATTTTTTTCAGTATATTTAGCAGCATAAACATACAGGTCACAGGATACGTGAGCACACACCTTCCGAAGAAAAGAAATCTACTGAACGCTTGGAAAAAATATCAAATTGTAATTGTCGTCGGTACATTAATATGTTGACAGTATTTTATGTGTAGTTACGTGAACTAATGTCGATTATTTAGTGATTGAAAATTAATGTCAGTAGTCCTTGAAAGTCCTTGAAAATTCTGCGAATTTTTTCATGACTACAGTGAGAACCCTATATTGTTATAACTGAATGAAGGGGGCAGAGTAGTAAAAATGTGCGTTTCCGACGGAAAACTGGCCATATCTCGGAAACACTGATTGATACAGCCTAGGTTACTATTAATCACCAATAGGAAGTCACATATTGGCCTTCAAATGACATGCAAGTCATTCACCTTGAATGACGTTGAAGGTCAGTACTGCAACAGAAACTGAGCAGGGCGTTTTTATTGTGAAAAATATTCGCAAAATCAGCGTATGATATTCTCCTTGTTTATTTACCCTGTATCTATTTATATCGCCTGGCGAGATGACCACTTGCGATGTCTGGCATACTAGCGTTCTTTGTAGCTTTTGAGAGAGCACTGACACAGTGTGCATGGAAATGTGTCACCTCTGACAAATCGCTTTTCTCCAGGACTGGAAGTCAGATGCTGCTCTTTGAACTTAGGCGGTACTGTTGGCTTTTCCTAGTGATAGCTGTGCTTCTTGTTTCTATGTGTGTCAGTGTTGTTGTAAATTACATGTTTCGATGCCAGTTTCTGGTTATAAACCAGTAAGTGAATCTAGCCTCTGACGAGATAGTTTGCTTTGCTTTGTATGCATTTCTGGAACCACTTACCATCCATCCAAAATAACAAGAAATCAGCCTTTAGACCAGGGCCGCCGGGAATTCCCGTTTGAAAGGTGGAAAATCCCCCCCCCCAGTTTTTTTTAAAAAATTTTAAAATCCCCTTTGTCTACAACTCTCAATAATCACATTTATTTCAGTGTCAAAAGCATTGCTATTAGATAAGTGATGTCGTTTTATACATGAGATGTTCATATTCTTTGAACTGGAAGACTTCATTTTTATTGAAATTATTAGTTTTTCATTTTTGCAGACATAAATTCCTTCGAAACAGGGCCAACAGGAATTCTGATTTTGTCAGGGCAAAATTCTTCCGTTTTGCAAAAATTCCTGTTACTAAAAACCTAACTATTGCAAAACACTTTAGAAGGGTACTCTTCTTTGATACCCGCTTGCGCAACCCTCCTTGAACGTAGAGGGGTCGGACTTGGACTGCTAAAATCTACATCCAATGCTGAAAATTTCATGCGCAGGTTGTTTTGGTCTATCTCCAGCCATTTTGGCGCAATTCACTCTTGAAATGCGTGTCGCAGCCCGAAATCGCGAAAAATTCACTAAAACCCGCTATTTTGGGATTTCAAAGCCATCGATGTTGACATTTCTAAGAAGTTCTACGCCGGTGCTTGTTAGGATAAGTAGCATGTCTATGCCTATCTACAACCAATTTCACGTTAGACGAGCCTATAGCGGTAAAATAACGCTATTTAAATGGGGGTGCCCCTCTTTCGCCCCCTCGTTCGAAGGGATCTCTACCCAGCGGGATGAAATTTTGTCACGAAATACTAGAGACAATAGTATATCATATGGTGAAAACCCGAAATCTCTATCTCATTTGGTCTTGGATTGCTACGGGGTCGTGACGGACGGACAGACCCGTAGCTAATATATATGTATCTTGTGCTTGCATTGTTGAAAGTTGCGCTTGTCAACTTTACATTAAACGAATATATGATGATGATGATGCTATATAAATGAAGAAAAGATTTACTTATTTTTAGCTTTATCTTTGATTTTTCTGTAAACATAAATTAATATTTCTCTATGGTTTTGTGAAGGGTGTTGTTGTGAAAAAGTAAACTGTTTGAGTGTTAAAATCCATAATTTGGCGTTGATGTCGATTTTGTAACATCATCCAGTTAGCTAGTTTTTATTTATTTAGAACTGTTAAACGATGCCAGAAGCACGCATTGAGAGCGCAGCCGCACTACAGGAAGAGGGCGATGAAGAGGGCGTGGTCATCGATGTAAACGGATGGTCTAACGTGCATAAACTGTCGCTATGTCTGGCAGCCGCTTATGTCGTCTACTATCTTCTAGTTATTGTTCGAGTAAGACGCTTTCATATATTTGATTGAATTTTTAGTGGGGTTATTGTATGAGTAAATATTTGTTTCTGTCTGTCTGTCTTTCCTCCTTTTTTTCTGTTCTGTTGATCTTTAACTTGAACTAAATACATATTTCGTGATGTGGGCGTGCTGATCATTTCTGACACTTGCTTCAAATTTTGTACGATATGCATTTTCTAAATTTTGGCACTTCACATCACCTTGACCATGCAGCCATTTTATTTTAGGAACATTAAAATTGTGCACAGTTTATGTTGGACCCGGAACACTTGCTGTCATGTCATGTCATTAGCAAGAATAATTGTCATTCAGTAATAAATTGTATTTGCTTTTTTTGTTATCTTTCATTATTGTCCTTATACAGAGTTGAACATCATTTGTAACATATAAATTATTGAACATATTATGTCTGTGTTTCAGAAGCCCACTATTTCATGCAGTGGGAAAATGCGCTCATTTTTAGAAGCACATTGTCCAATATTTAGTGAGAAGTTTTGGCCGACTGTCTGGTGCATAGAGGCGCGAGCGCAGACAATTATCTGCAGCGTGTTTGGCAAGCGTCCGCATGTGCCATATGAGAAGTGAGTCTTTATTTTCATTCAACAGATGTAAGTATTTAGAACCACTTTAGTACAAGTAATGTTATGCCATCAGAGATCACGCAACAAGAGAAAACCATGTGATAGACTGGGATCAAGTGAAGATGGTAGGGTACGAATCAGGACCAGATGGATCAAAGAGGCTGTCGCGATTTGCAAGACATAGGCCTATGCATGAACCATGACACAGGGTCAGACTTTCTGCCATCCAGCTCTTCTCTGTGATCCAGCTCATTATCATCAAAATGGCACTTCACGGAGAAGAGTCTACTCTTCGGATGAAGGCATCAGCTGATGTCGAAATGTCAAATTTTAATTAAAGTAGCATAGAGTATGTCTACTGTACAACCGAATACAGTGTTTGTCATTTTTCTGTTGAATATGTTGATTTCTGCAGGGAGATGCTGACACTGTCTGATGGAGGGGAGGTAGCCTTGGACTGGGTTTTGAATGAGTCAAGTACTGTGCCGTCAGAACTGCGACCAACAATTATCATTATGCCTGGACTTGTCGGTAAGTACTGGTTTTTTTTCAGTTGACTATCTGCAACTGAACTTTAGTAGGATAATGTACTGAATACACGAGGCGATCGTCATGGCGATCGGTTGCGGCAATGATCGCGGCGACATCGTGGCAACGATCGCAGCAACATTCTCTGCGACTGGTCGCCTGTACCTGTAGTGAATACACGAGGCGATCATCGCGGCGATCATCGCCATGACCGATCGCCGCGATGATTGCCTTATGCATTCACTACAGGCGATCGGTCGTGGCGATCGTTGCCGTGATCGCCCGTATTAAACATGTTTAATACAGGCAATTATCTTGGCGACTGTCGCCTCGTGTATTCACTACAGGCGATCGGTCGCCACAATTATGCAAATGAGCACCAGTCACAGCGCAACGTTTGGCAGGGATATATGTACTGTATTATCACACTCTTGTTGACATCACACTGTTTTCGCTGGAAATGGAGTCTGACGATGATAATGTCAATGTTAATTTGTGGAATTAGTTGAAGTATATCCTGTACTGTGAGCTTCAGCTTGAAATTTGTACTGTTTTGAAGTTCCTGCAAACTAGTAATTTTCCTTTTTTATGCCAATCCAGCCACTGGCTGCCATACGCAATAAAACCTACATTATTATGGCCGTGTAGGCCCCAGAAATCAAGCTTATTTTTGATTGATATAATTTGCATAGCGACGACTATTCGCAAATGGGTTGCTTGAACAATTGTCTGTTCGATTGCAGCGATCGTCATGGCAATTGTCGCCGCAACAGTTGCCTTGTATATTCAATACTGGCAACCGGTCGCCGTGACTATCGCTGCCACCAGTTGTCTGTAGTGAATACACAAGGCGACCAGTCGCGACAACGATTGCTGCGACGATTGCCTCTTTTTAACACGGCAACTGATAAATAATAACCAACTGTTGTCTGCAACTTTCATAGTAACTGAAAACCGTGAATAAACTGTAATACCAATTGGTAACTGTAACTGCGACTGGCTTATAATATTTATTTTATGCTACAACTTATTGGTTGCTATAGGCATGAAAATTTTCGATATGCTTGGGACCATGTAAGTGTTTATTTTAGAGGTCATTACAGCCCCATGAGTTTTATCTGCAATCTAGGATTAAATGTCTGTCCTTTTTAACCTTCTTTCAATTCCTCCCACAGTCACATGAAATGGTATATTGGCTGCACTGCAGGCAATGCAGGACTGAATTAATGAAATCTGTCAGCTGTTTACTCATTCTGTTCACTGAATCGGACTATTTTGTATATTGACTTAGTTCCACTTTCTGTTTTTGTCTGCATGTAGGAAGCAGCGAAGAAAGCTATGCAAAGAACTTGGCTGTTCAATCGGTGAAGCTTGGATTTAGGTATTTTTCTCCATTGATGTCATAGCAGTTATTTAGTGTCTTGTACGTACAGGTTATTGATTATGTGGCTATGTATTCCATGTATAAAATTAATACCAATGTGCAAATATACAGTATCAGGTCGATAAATTATTGGAAATGAAAATTATACCAATTCAAAAAGAACACTTTAATATGGAGACGTTTGGATAACACTGAAACTTGCTAATTGTTATGTTTTTATATTATACACAGCTAAAAGGTTATTGTGTAGATGTAGGTTAAGATTCTGTATTTTGTGAAGTGCTGCTTACATGAACCAGACTTATGCAGTGAAGCACCTTACAATTTCAGAAGTGGCAGCTGATTGGTATGAACCAGTGATACCACAGCACACTATGCAGCCATCCATTGCTCGCGTCTGCGAACAACTGGACCCACGGTTTGCAGCCAGCAGATGTACCACCACTCCAATCAGCTGCACTAGCCTGTAAGCTAATACCCATTTTCCATTCCACTAAGGGTAGGAGGTTGAGTTTACCTTGGTGGATGACTACTTAGTTTCTTTAGCTGCATGTTGCTACTGTGTAATAGTGGGTGTAAAAGGTAAACCATCTAGGTATATGACCAACACCAAGTTCAACTCAGCCTACCATCTTTCCGGTATAGGTAAATCGAGTACCGGCCTGCCTGGCTGGAGTTAAAGCGGGTCACGTTCATCTTTGTGGGGTGGCAGTAACACTGCGTGATCCCATATGGCAGGTGACGCTTCGTAGCTCTGTGATGGATTTCCTGTTGAGACCTACACGCCGTTTTTCTTTTTAAACTATACCTTTAATGTTCCTGTGTAGGGTGGTTGTATTTAATTACCGTGGACGTGGAGGAGCTTCACTGAAGGTAAATTTTTATTTTTTATTTTTTTTCCGTATATGCACATATTTTCAGAGTTCAGTAATGTCTTGCATGGTCTTCTTTATTTCATCTTGTCTGAGCACTGACTTATCTGCTGTTCCAACTTAGGCTAACTCAGGTAAGTCAGTAAGTAAGTAAGTAGGTTATTTGTATAGCATGTTAACTGTAATTAACTTTTAATGTGCTCAGTAAAAAGAGAAGTAAAATGTTTTGTGTTTGAGATGGCATCTGAAGGCACTTAGATTTGTGCTGTATATTATGTGTTATAAAAAATAGAACTGGTACAGGGAGTTTATGGCATAGCTGTTCTTTTCTATAGAGTAGTGAATTCATTGTCACGACTGTAACTGTCAAAATACAACTTAGGCTGCGTTCACTTGGCGCATGTACGAGTTTGGCACTGTCCGGGTATCTGTTGTGTATTTGAATGGCGTGGCTCATAGAAGCTTCACTCGTACGAGTGAAGTGTTGACGGTCATTTGTATAAAACCATAACTCCATGCCTGTTGGCCATATTGAATGAAATCAAATTGGGGAAATGTTTCGCGAATAAAACAACAATATTCCGCTACAAAGTTGCTGTTTTTACTAACCTGCACACCTCTAACGATGAACAGTTTTACAGTGGCATCAGTTCTGACATCAAATATCCGCTAAAAGCTTTTGTAAATTGTACTAATGCATTATTCAGGTAGTTTACTTCGCACGAGTTGGATAGAAACATGACCTTCACCAAAACTACTTGTATGAGTGAAATTTACAGCTAACCTGTACTCGTATGTATGTGAACGGCCACTGTACCGCCATTGAAATACATGACGGGTACCTGGACAGAGCCGAACTTGTACTCCTGTCTATGTGAACGCAGCCTTACAGTGCACAGCAAGGAGTATATAACTTTGGTGTGCATGAAATGTTTTATTCATTAAGTGATCTGAATTGTTTTTTTTGTATCATTCAGCCTCGAAAAAGTACTATTTTAACTAATTTTTTCATCCCGGTATTGAGATGCTGTGAATCTCAGGATTCAGGATTTATCCTGGGATTTGTGATCTTGGGATTGCAAACACTACTGTAGATCCAGAGTTGACAAATGCATGTGTGTTATGTTCACTTTCAGACATCGAGGACTTATTGTGCTGCTAAGACTGAAGACCTGTCCGCTGTTATTGAGCACATCAATAAACGTTTCCCAGACTCACCAGTCATGGCAGTTGGTGTCTCGCTGGGCGGGTACGGCAGGCTTCATTTTGTTTAAAACATACAAAAGTAATAATAATACTTGTAACCACACTGGCTGACTCCTACCTCCCAGCTTCCTCTGCACTTGCAGCATCGGCAGCTAAGGCAGCCGCCACAAGGAAGGAAGCCAAATATGCTGACATGCCGACTTTATTCTCATTCCAGCCAATTGCTGTTGAAACGCTGGGGCCGATTAATGAGTCAGCTGTTGACTTTCTCTGCGAGCTGGGGCGCAGGATCTTTTGTCAAAACCAATGATGAGCAACAGACAGCCTTTCTTTTTCAGAGACTTTCGGTCACAGTGCAACGATTTAACGCAGTCATCCTTCATGACAGCTTTTCCACATGTTCAGACCTCTGGCCATCCATGGATTAGTTTTTAACTTTACTTTTTTTGTTTTTAACCCTTCTTTTGAAGGGTAAAAAAAATAATAATAATAATATCTAATTAGTAATATATTAATTTCTATAGGTATGATTGCCTGGGGTGTGTTTACTGTCTGTTCATCCTGTCAGAATGCTGTAGCTTTAGAAATGCTCACCTGTCTAGATATGTACGTTTCTTTGTTTTCAGACTGGCAATACACATTTGGTTGTCCATTAATGGTAGTACTGCTTTTATTGGTTCTTTAGTAGAGAGCTTACATTGATCAGACAGTCAAGGTCACTCAGTGTTATCGAGACAATCATGGAATCAGCAGCTAACTATCTAGTATGTTGTTTCTGTATATCTATGTAAATGACTTTCTGTAGGTTAGAATGTCTTTGAAAATCCACCGAGGGTCGAATGTAGGTAAATTGGTTTATTTATAAGAATTGTTGATTGATCATTTGATTGAATGCTGGTATGTAGGATAATTCTGCTCAATTACTTGGCACGAACTGGTAAGCAGTGCGGACTGGTGGCAGCTATGGCTATCTCAATAGCGTGGAATTGCTTTGTGTCGGCGTATTCTCTGGAGCAACCGATCAATGCTTTCATCTTCAACAAGATGCTGGCGGATGAGCTCAAACAGTCCGTCGTCAGGTAGACCAATAGATCACGATGGTTAGGGACGGTAGAAAATCACGGCAACAAATGGCAAAAAACGTGGAAAACTTTTATTAAAATTGTCAAAAAAATCACAGCAAAAACGTGGCATCAAATCACGGGCCCAAGGACCGTTAAACTTAACATCTAGCATTGTCGACCATCAGTACATGCAGTGCAAGGTTTTCATCTGAAAAATTTGTTTCGCTGCTGAGCACGAAAACACACATTTCTACGATGATGTCACGGTTACATTGAGTCGGTCAGGGACAAAGCACATGGACTTTTTTTTATCAGAGGCAGAGGTAAATATTTAGTGGAATTATTAATGATGCAGTGAAATATTGTTGTTTTAATCGCAAAGCATTCACTTGTAAACCAGAACCCGAACTCGTACTCATACTTGTGCCTATGTGAACACGACCTTAATGTCAGCACTATAAACATTGTCTTGGCTATTGCTATTGCCATTGTTGTAACTGTACATGATGTTCTTGCCTGTGTGTGCAGACATGAACATCTGTTTCGTGACAAGTTTGATCTCGAGGAAGTATACAATGTAAGTACTGAACAGTTATTCAACTTACTTACTATGACCCATATTGTTAACTGTGTCATCACGTATTGCTAGGGCCCCCAGTTTTCTGTGGTAATTTTGCCAAATTCCTATTATCACAGGTCAGTTTGCAAAATTCCGTGGCTCACTGTGGCAAAATCATTCGAATTCTGCGTAGCACCACGGCCTTCCGTTTGTGAGTAAACCGAGATTCATCCTGTTCCGAAACTTCAGTTATTGAAAGTTGGCAATGTACTGAGTTATGCTGGCAACATACAAAGAAAATTGTCATCTTTTTTCTTTCCAAAAGTGCAGTCTCTTCCTACTAGTTGGTCAAGTCGCATTGTGTTTATTTATGATCGTGCCATATTGCGATATCTGATAGTAGGGTGGGCCCGCAGTTTTAGGCAATTTAGTTTGATTTTTTCTGTGATATAGTTTCTAGAGTTTGACTACTTTTACGTCTTCAAGCCAATGATTGTACTGATTACTGGTCATTTCTCAACTTCTGCATAGTTCCTTGGAAATATCAAAATTTTGCAGCAAAGGGCAAATTCCTCTGCTTGGCTTAAAATTCTGCCACATATTACGCACGTTTTTTATTTCTAAGGGTCTTTATGCTGTTACCATGTCCTGGTGAAGTGGTACTGTGAGGGGATTGGTGATGTGACCTTGTTGTGATTAATCGTGTTTAGAGTCGGACAATTCGTGACTTTGACAAACGTTTCACGGCACGTCTGTTCGGCTATGACAGTTACCAGTCGTACTACCACGACGCATCGGTTGATCACAAGGTCCATGACGTTCAGGTTCCGCTGCTGTGTCTCAATGCTGCCGACGATCCATTCTCACCACTAGAAGGTAATTGAACTATAAAGTGTCTTTCACCATAGAGTGTGTAAGTTTGAATGGCCTTAAGATGCCGTTTTATGTTAAAATGTATTTTCTACGCTGGTTTGACAATAATTCTTTGTTTATAGCAGCATGTTGTTTGATAGCTAAGGGCTGATTGTATGACTGGCACTCAACTCACTGACGTTACTCAAATTTTTAATCAAGTAAGTTTCGTTGCATGAAACAAAATTGGTACTGTTTACTTGAAGCAAGTACTGGTAACAAGAATTTTGATTTGTCAGTGATGACATTTGGCACGAACATAAATAGAAGGCCGATGATAATTTTTCTGAAAAAGTATCAGATTTGTAGCAAATACCGATAAATGTTGTGGTTTGGTATGTTGTTTAAATGTAGGTCGTCTTTTCGAGTGCCTAATTTATTCACTTATAATTTGTTGTTTTACGTGCGAATTATTGCTTAACACAGACGTCATGCTCGATTCATCCACTGTTTAAAAGTTGAGTGGAGATTTTAGCGAGGAATATCGCTGCTCAAGTTTTGAGTAGAATCAAGTCAAGTTGATCAGCGTTTGGTTTCATACAATAATTTTTATGTTGAATCTAATGCAATCAGCGAGATGAGTACACTTAACTCTTGATTGGCATTTAAGTATTACTGTGAACTGCGGGTGTGTGAAGCAATTCCATTGGACGAGGCAGGTCAGAGTGAGAACGTGATAATCCTGGTCACAGCACGTGGCGGTCACATAGCTTTTCTCGATGGTCTTCTCGGCTTCTCGGGACCTAGCTACATGGAGCGCATTTTTGCGCAGTTCTTTGCGGCAATATTCCAGCACAGTGGAGACCTGCATGCGTCGTCGGCGTCATCTGCGTTGTCAAAATAACTTGTATCAGCTCAAACTAGCCGACACTGTGTCTGGTGGGATGTTAAACCTTACTCACTCACTCAAACTAGCAAAATATCTTGGCCCTGTGGCAACAGTAGTGTCATGGCAATGCGAGGGAGGGAAATGATGGGGGCAGAGGGGCAGTTGCTTACCCTAAGTTTCCGGCTGTCGGAAAACTGTCCAAAAAGCTTACTGTTGGAAAATTTTGGTCCAAAATTGCAAAATTTGGGGCTAAAACTTGTCATTCCGAGGAAATTTAGGGTTAAAGTTGAATTTTTTAGCACATTTAAAAAAAAATTTGCAACTGTCGGTCAGAATTCTGCCATGTCGAAAATTTGCAGTGTCTGTTGGAAAATTGTGACTTTTGTTCTGCCTACTTTTTTAATCCCCGTTGCCGCTGTGTGAAAACATATTATGCGTAGGTCTACGTAGACCTGCACAATTTGGCCATGTCCAGGATTAGCTCCAGATGGAGCTAATCTTTTAGCCCCACCAAACACTATAAAAACAACAAATATTTAACGTAGTAATGTTATAATATAATGCCACTATTTTAAATTACATAACCAAAAAATTAGGTATGTAGACTCCATGATAATGGCCGTACTGCGTTAATATATAACCTCCAGGAATAGTCCCAGATGGCTACATCTGGGGCTATTCCTGGAGGTTATATATAACAGCAAAGCTATCATTCTGTACTGTTATTTGACGTCATTGCTATTATTAGTCATCAGGTACGCAGAACGAACAAACGATGGAAACACGGACAGATCGACCAATCTCTTAATCTCCTGCAGTGTTCACTACGTTCACTTGGCAGAGATAATGATTATCCATGCCCTGGGAAACGTTCACACCAATTTCGGTTTGTGAGACAGGATCCTCTCTGGGACAGACGAATGGATGAACAGTCAGACGGACAAGGCTCATAATGTCAGGGGTGTCTACGTCGATTGAGGACTGTGCTCAAAGTGTATAATTTTTCTCAAGGGGGGCAACTTTTAGGGCTTTAGGGGGGGCAGTCATTGTTCCCCCAGAACTCGACCTGAAGTGTTTTGTAAGGCTAGAAATGCACAAGGTTCATTTTGCTCCACTCTGTAGATTCTCTACCAGGCTGAGGAGTGAAATATCTCCATTATTCATTAGTCATTTGATGCCGCAGCCTCTCCCCCTTCCTTAGAAAATTTTTTGCTGGCACTCATGAGTAAGGATACCGTCATTCGTTGTTGATGACAATGCAGAACTTGACAGCTTGACGTGGGATCAGTTTCAGTCAACGTTAAGGAGAGAGGGCCTCAGAGGGGGTTAACACTGGAGGTGTTGTGGAGGAGGGGTGGGGCTTGCATAGTCTGTCCAAGGGGGTGTAGACGCCGCTGTATAATGTGACTTATTAAGATGGCCACGTAACAGTTTAGGCTTGGCTGTTAATTCTGCTTGTGTGATCTTTAACTATTTACCTTTCACTAATCATTATACACCTGGTCGAAAAATATGTGCTACTTTCATTTGTTTAATAACTCCCGTGAACCGTTAACCAATTTTGATAATTTTTGGCATGCAACATCATGTAGAAACTTGACGCAAGTGACTGTAGTTTAGCCCACCTCACCTAAATACTGTTGCTTCACTACCTTGTGAAATTTAGAAGTCGTAGTTTAGCCTTTTGCAACAATGAATTATTTGTCTTGAGTTGTGCATTTATCGTTTCCGAAATGACTAACATGGTGTACTTGTTTGTTCTTACTTAAAGTGTATGCTGTTATTTGTATTTGGATTAAAATGTTAGCTTGCTGTAAAGAATAATTCTATATCTGTTTCCAGCAACTCCATTGGCATTTGTATATTATATTATTGGCATTATTATTTACTCTAGTCCAAAATTTGGGAATTTTATCTGTGAATACGACGTCACTTAGTTTGTCCCCCAATAATTTGCATTTTTACACATGCAAGTGGTGTGTGAATACTGAATTTTAGGAGCATTTTTAAGCATGTGCTGCATTTGCCAAATATTTGCATTGTTTTGTTAATTATTGCAATTTTAATGCCATTGTGGCAACTTAGGACCATTATTGTCTTGCACTGCTTTCTGGGATTTTAGTTTTTATTATCACGGCACCAAATATTTGATATTGTTTCGTTATTTAATGCAGATGCTAAACTATAGTCGACGTTTAGAACGTTTTGCTGGCATTTGTTTGTTTTGTGCAAGTTAAATTGCTCCCTAATCCATTTGTTTTGTGTTTAGTAGTATTATTTCATGTATGAAATATTTTCGTGTATGGCTTTTTATTTGTAGTCTCAAAATCTGTAATTTTATGGAAGACACTTTAAAAAAAAGTGGATACTTTTTTAATTTGTGCTATAGGCCTAATTGCTACGCACTGTTATTCCTTGTTAGTTTGAGCGTGAGAAAGGAATTTCGTCTGTAAAATTATTTTTATTTGGTAGCTGTGACGGTTATGCTGTCCAGTTAATACACTGTGGGCCATAAAGACGTGGCATTTTACTTTTGTTAAAATCTTTGCCAATTATTGATTGATTTTCAAAATTCTTCCACTGATGCACTCTGCAGACAATTTGCTATAAGGTGATTATTATATATCTCACCACATGGTAAATGCGTTTCTACACTACGTTGTAAAATATAAATGTAAGCAAAAACTAACGATAATAACAAAAATTTAGCAAAATGAAAAACGATTTAAACCAACATTGCAATGAATGATCTGTATGACGCTAGACTGTGTTAGACCCACACAGTTTAGTGTCATACAAACCATTCACTGCAGTGTTGGTCTGAAGTGTTTTTTTTTCAATTTTACCAAAATGTTTGTTTGCCATTATCAATGTGTATGCATATTTTATTGATATTTCACAAGGTAGTGTAGAGAAGCATTTATGGTGTGGTGGGATGTGTAATAATCACATTATAGCATATTGTCTGCAGTGTGTGCCAGTGGAAGAATTGTGAAAATCGATCAATATATAATTGGTGAAGATATGCACAAAAGTAAATTGCCACGTTTTCTGGCCCACCCTGTAGACATTATTATTAGCGTGATTTCAGGATATTGGTGTATTATCAATATTAGCAATCTTCAGCATGCGTTCACAACAAATATGTACAGATATTTTGCATTTTTTTTAGTTTACATCGCAGCTTGACTCAGGGAAAAACACTGGTTAGCGCAGAAATTAAAGTAACAGTATTATAATTACATTTTGAATAAAACCTTATCATTATGTTTAATCCTTCTTCTCAGTTTTTTATAGACATGTGGTTTTTCACCTTACAAACTCGCTCAGTCACCGGAATGAATTTTGTTCTACGGTGCTGTGAAGGTTTTCATAACTACACATAAAGACCACATCTTTGACATGCTAGCCTTACCTGAACTTTTACAAATTTATAATTTATACCTTTCATTCTGGTTTTCTGTTCAAGGAAAACGTTAGTAACATTGATTTTATAGGCAGAATTTTACTTGTTGTATTTGAAGTTTTATACGAACCAAACTGTTCCTCAGGCACTGGCACTCGTCAAGTTATTACGTTTATTGATTCCTTCGCCCACTAGTAAGCATTTTTTGCATCAAGAGTGGTAGTGTTTTTTGGGTATTTTCTCTATGTTTTTTGCTATTCGTCATGTAAATGCACGGATCTGATCTTCTTCGACAATCTGCACAAACTGTTTTGTGTTTTCTGTCTGAAATTTGTTTTGTTGCATTTTTTATATTGTTATTTGTTAGCATTTGTGCCCCGTAAAAGCACCTATGTACTTTTATTTGTATACGACTATGTGCACATATTTATGTGATGTGAAAATTTAAAGGGTATCAGAAATGGCATGTTAGTTTGCAACTTGGAACCAAAATGAAAATTATCTTTAAAAGAAGTCAGTCAGTTTGAATTGAAATCTTCAAAGTCCAGTAATTTGTGGTCTGGTGTACATAAGCTTACAACTGAGATGTTTACATCGACTTTTAACTTTTGCATTTTATCGCTCAAAAGCTTTATGATAACTTTCTTATTTTATGGTCATGTGTTCTCTAACATTTGGACTAATCTTGGCACTATCTTGTTATTTAATAATTACTACAAATTTTCGTATTTAATTCAGTTTTAATCTGTTATTATGGTACATATATTCAGATTAAAACTTTGAAGTATATGTTCAGCTGCAGCAGACAGCAAAAAATTTTGCAGCTGTTTTCTTATATGTAATAAACATTACAATTTTTTGACAAAAAGGTTTTATGGAGCAAATTCAAAAAGTTTGCAGATGTTGAATATAAAACGTAGTGACTAAGTCCATTGGTGTAGACTGGCTTTTTTATATTCATCAAATTTTGTCATAAGTAAGACAACCTAAGTGCAAAATCTGTTTTTATTTTTATCAGCAACGTTCTTATTCTATGTAGAAATATTTTAAATCACCGCCATTTCACGTTGTTGTCTGTCCAATGCTATGTATACATTGGACAGAATATAAAATCACCTGAGTGTCCGTGCGTCCAACTTTTCTTAAGCTCTCTTTCTTCCGCATTTCCTTTACCTTCCCCTTCCTCTTTTCCTTCCCCTATCTCTTCCCCCATTCTTTCCCCTTCTTTTTTCTTTTCCCTAACCCTTTCCCCTTCTCCTTTGTTCCTTTCCCTTCCCTTTCCTTCCTCTCCCCCTTCCTTTTTCTCTTTCCCTTCTGCCATCTTTATTCCGTGTCCACGTCCGTGCGTCCAACATTTGAGGTGCTATATCTCCATAACGGTGCAAGATAGACGCATGGTGACGATGGACCTTTTATAGTAAATCGCTGGTGACGAATCGAATGGTCTCGTGACTGACAATATTTATTGTTTAATTATAGTAATAACGAGGGATGACAGGAACATTGCTGCTGTACAATTTAAAATTAAACTTTTATATTTTTTCTATCAGTCTAAACAAGTCACTGATTATATTTATACGGGCGCATACTGTAAACTACCGAAATTCATTGAACAGACTCTGTGTTCGTATGAACATTATCTTGTTCATTCAGTGTTTGTTGAAAATGAAAAACATTGGAGAAGTAAGAAAAAAAGGAACGTTAAAAACGAAAAAAAATTTCGATTAAAAACAAAGTTTATAAACGTTTGTTGCAGCCATCTCTGATTTATATTGTAGTATCTTGATTTTCTCCATTTCCATGTAGCTTACTGTAGGATGTGGTTGGTTGTTCCCATGGGAATTTTTTTGCACAATTTGTTAACGAATAAACGAACATTGTGTGAAAAGTCCATGCATTGTATTGGTTAGCGTCATGGGCGGCGCCAGAAGGTGTCCTTGCCCTTGCACTTAGCTGACCCCAGGAAAAATGTTGTTGGCGAGGGCATGGTGATAAAGTGCCCTCTGGTAACTATACACGTGCTAAGGTGTGACTTAATAGACGTCAATTTTGCAAGACAACACAGGTATCTGTGTTTTTGCGTTTCCAATATTAACTAGAAATTTGGGGCAAAGCCCAACGTGAGTCCGTCCGGCGCCCTAAGTCCGATTGGGGGAAATTAGGGG
>Ga0056128_1000312_pt1 | contig 39764 bp, 19 predicted proteins | sample WorMetLIZISLAND2_FD_71113 | JGI IMG/M metagenome (GOLD analysis project Ga0056128, IMG submission 71113) | Marine gutless worms symbiont microbial communities from Max Planck institute for Marine Microbiology, Germany - Olavius geniculatus... ... | reverse complement strand
TTTGAATTAGCATTTCTTCAGCTACATCTGGTAAAAATTTTGTGTAAATTGATCATCATTTGAGTGAATTATGAAAGAAATAAAAAGGGTGCCCGTTTTTTTGAAACACAGTGTAGTAACATGTTATGTGGCCCAGGCCCACAGTTCACAAAGGTCATGCTTCAATGATATGCATAATGTGGGTGAATAGATCAATAAATTCAACTGATCCAGCGCAACACGAAGCCACAAACCTTGACAATTCGTCCGAGTTCTTCTTCCAGTTCTTTAACAGGCGACATCACCGCAGCATCTGTCTCATCTCCCGCCATCTTGAAGCCATACGTCAGAGTGTGAAAATCTTCCTGCATACATGTGCATGCAATTAATTAGGCTAAGATAAAAGTTAAAACGTCGATAGTCAACAGTGCGCTCTCACAGTCTGTGACCGATGCGAGCAACGCTCGTTTCCGTTTCCAAGGCCTCGAGCCGGCAGTGAGTGCAAACACAGCTCATTTATATGGCTAGTCCTCTCTCACACATTGCATAACCTTTCCAGTAATTAGGCTGTTACCAAATTGCACTGCTTGGTGACAGAGGCACATGTGAGTGAACAACTTGCCCACGGTCGTTGCTTGGCAGTGCACCGGGCAGGAGTCAAACCAGAGACCTCACTATCACCAGTCCGACATACTACCAATTACACCACCAAGCCGCATACACAACTAACACTCAACTAAATACATACAAAGCATGATCAAGAGCTTTTATTCTGGATCTTAAGCAGCTTGGTCCAGTTTTGATGTCACACTCTGTTCTCTGGTCTTGTTCTTTATCACGCACTAAACTTACCGACAAAAGAACTCAAGCATTCAATGTTTGAAACTGATTGCTACGACATACTGTCAACCTCTCAATGCTACTATCCTTTATGTCACGGCTGATTTGACTTTCTACTTGAGTGCATGTTATTTTATTTTTTGGGTTTTTTTTCTTAAGTACTATTTTAGAAATATGCAAAAACGGGATTTGCTTTTGTACTGAAAACATGACTATTGACTGACCGACCTCTTCAAAGACGCTGGCCCTGTTAATGCGGTCACGGATGTTATCAACCAGTTTAAGAAAACAGACACAGAAGGCCTTCAACGTTCGGTCTTTGACCAGCGATGGATCGTGAAGATAGAGATTGATGAAAACCGTCTGCGCCAAAGAATGTCCCTCCAACCACGTTGCCTATGATGCAACACACTCGTCTCCTACACGAGATGACTTTGTAAAGAAAAAAGTTCAAAATAATAAACTACAAAATAACAGCACATACCTCCAAAATAATTTTTCATTTCTGGATGCAAAACTCAAATTTAAAAATTCCAAGTCCAAATTATGATTGCAATCAAAACCTAACACACAGCCCAACAAATTTTATTGAACAAACCGTCTAAAAAAATTGCCCGATGCTGAGTTTAAAGTGATTCATTTGTTACTTGGGCCCACTCTTCCAAAAAATTCATCAAAATCCACTCATAACTTGTTTTACCAATCCTGCAGACAAGAAAACAAACCAACAGACAGACAGAAAAACACTCCAGAAAAATGTTTGGTTAAAGAAAAATGGAAATTTGTAGCAGCATATATATACTCACAAGACATGCAAATGTTTCATCCATAATGCCAATGAGATCTTGATTAGTGAAACCTTCTACAAAAACAGTCCCTGCCTGCAAAACAAAATACACTACTGATTACAACAAGTAAGTGACAGCAGAAAGTCAGACAATACACAACAAAAGACGATATTATGACACACAAATATGAATCCGCAAACTACACTGTGTTTAGAAAAGTTGGCTCCAATGAGAAATTAATAAACACGAACAGATTTTCAAATTAAGCAATTTTCAACACAGCTGCAAGTAATGAACTTGCAGTAACCGTGCTGACTGCTAAACCACTGCACGAAGCATAAGCTTGCTTAACACTCACTCTAAATATCATTGTTTCGACATATTCTTGTCACTAACCGTCTTCCAGTTATTAACTTTAGCATACAACAGTCAGCATGTTAAAAACTCATTGTGCGTCTGCACTGCACTAATTAACTGACACTGCATGCTATGCAAGACTAAGCCAACGTTAGAAAACATAACTCAATGGACTGCTGCAGATTGAGAACTTTGCGTTTGGTCTGATTACACATCATTCCAGCATCCATCTTTGGATCCATCATTTCAATAGCCGACATTCCCTCAAATAGTCCAAAGCTTTACAACACAGATAACACCACTCACCAATCACTCATTCTATAACTAAATAAACAAAATCGATCAAACATATAACTAAATACCAGTATTGTGCTCAGTTAGCGTGTGGTTACACATAGCTATTTTAAAGTGTCTTATGTATTTCAAAAGTTCATTCTCTAATAATAAATGATGCTAATGATGATAACAATGATTATGAAAACATCATCTGCAGAAATCTCGCAAAACATTTTGCGCAACACATTCCAAATATAAGATCTGACTACAGCCTTACAGGCAAAAATAAAACCACTGCAAGTGTTTTATTTCAAAGTAACGAAGGCTCGAGTGTCTGCCATCTAAAACAACAAAAGCGCAGCTAACGAAAAGGCGAATGTGCAACAGCTGTGCAAGTTTGAAAGCCCGGTGCGAACAAAGTATAACCTCACCCATGCTAGCAATGATGTTTCTTTTACACTCGCCAGTGAGCGCCAGACGACTAGTCTTTTGCAGTCATAGTGGCTTAAAATCACAAATTTTTCCCACTTCCCTCTCATTTACTGCCCTCGCTCAAGGTGACTCCTTTCGAATTTATGGAAAAGCTTTACGGATTCCAAAACTAGAGTCTTCTAGACAGCCGACGGGAAAGATTTGGTAATCCTAGCTTGCACCGTTTTTGACTGATCCACCCGTGTGACGAACAGACAGATGGATGGACAGACAGAATTGCAATGGCTAAGATGCGCTACAGCAGTAGCTGCTGTTGCATGTAAAAATACAAAAGCAGAAAAGAATTGCACAAAGTAATGTAATAAAAAGTACAAAGTACACAAACAAAGATGAATTCTAACAGATGACTAAATAAAGTACAAGCTATAGCAAGTAAGTTACAAAATTAGTTACACTTTGAAGACAGATTCTAAGACATACTTGCTGTCATGAACAAGTTCACCAAGCTCCAGACTGGAGCAAGCCGACACGAACTCATTGGTGATGTCTGTCCACTCATACTTAACACCATCATGAAACTGTCTTTTTGTTTCATCACCAGTTCCATCCCCCACGCTAGTGCTGGTCTTTAAGCTCTTATCCACAGCGCCATTCACTAACAGACCCAACATCTCATTAACTACTCCTTCTGCTGCACAGTTTGTAGACTCATCATTAGTTGGTGACAAATCCTTCTCCGTAGCATTGTTGGCAAAAGGTTCCATATCATGAGGAGCTGCAACAACGACACATAGAAACAGTCAGCCAACCAGTGGGAAAAACTAAATAAAAAAATAAATCTGAAGCATTTGGAGAGAGCACTGAAACCTTCCCACACCAAGACGTCATGCGTTAATTTAGCACTGTCGTAATGGGCACTGTCGTAAATCCCAGCTGACCACAAAAACTGTTAGCATCATAAGAAGTAAGCACACATTGATATTGCATCTAAAAGCCAGCTGAGCCAGCTTAATCTGCCGCATTTTACTAAGTTACACTTGCCATTGGCTTCTAAGACAGTTGCTCTGCTGCATCTTTTTTCTTATCTAAAGACTCATAGTTGAGTAATGTTACGCATGTCATATAGCAAATAACAGCAAAGTATGGCTATACCAAGTTAAAAAACACTGTGGAAAATTGAAGCAAAAATTAAAAAGAAAGTCATCGGATTGTGACTCCAAACAAACTTGGGACGATGATAAAAGGCGGATGTGTAGACATGCAGATCTGCGGATGTGGCAACGAGTAAAAGACAGATGTCATGCGAAGGAGATCCGCCTTTTACCCATCGTATTCAACCACGTCTCTGGACCAATAAGCGGTGAATAACCGTGTATTAATTTGGGGCCTTTGGGTGCCAGACATTTGGATGCCGTGCTTTTTTGTGACTGGCACGTTATCAGGGGTGTCATTTAGGGAAACTAGAGGGGTCTATGGATCCCCAAGGATTTAAAATTTTATTTTTTCCAGCAAATCGTACCTTCAAAACACTGTTAATGCTGTAAAAACAATACATTACGTAGACTTGGACCCCAGAGACCCCCAATTATTTACTAAAATAATGCACGTTATATTGAAATTACCATACTTTGCATATCGTTCGAGTTAAAATAGTAAGTTGGCAAATCTGGGTTTACAATAGTGACTTCCTGCTGCACTTAGTCATTGTTGTCGTCATCCGTTGTCGTTCGTCGTCACATGACATCACGTACTGTACGCCTACATTGTCATCGTGCATTGTCGCGCATCGTCGTCATACGTCGTCGTCCTGCGTCGTCATCGTATATTGTCTCTACGTGTTTTAATTGTCACATGTTGCGTTCTTCGTCGTGCGTTCTTGCGCGTCGTCGTTGTTGTCTCTTGCCGTTGTACGTTGTCGTCATCAAGTGACAAAGCAGACCATTTTTTCTGAGTAAATGCCTAGACGAATTCAGGATCAGAAATTAGGCCTCTGAAGAGTGTGAACTGGGAAGAAATTCACAGCGGCAGACTTCAAATGACTGCCGCCTATAAAGCGTCCACTGAGCAGTTAATTACGGAGCGAATGTTTGAAAAACTCAACAACTTTCATGACTGGTAAGTAACGTACGTGACAACTTATCCGCACATCCGTCTTCTACCCACACATCCGCACGTAGCATCCGCAAATTTTATCCGCCTTGTACCCGTTGCCACATCCGCACATCCCCAGATCCGCACATCCGCTTATTACCCATAGCCACAAACTCGTACTATAGTATTCCGTGTTGGGCCACATTCGGCCGTCATAGTCGGGAATGGCATTCAGCTGTATAAAACTTTGTACACAACGGCAAAATGCGAGAAATTAAATTACGTATCTACGTAGTATACTAACCTATCAACTGACCCACAAACCAGCTTGTACCCAAGTTTATTAACGCTCAATCAGTCACTTTTCTGTTTGTTTACATTTATAACTTCGACGTACCGCAAAGAATACCTATTGAAAATGAACACTAGGGCTGTGCCATCGGAGAAATTTATTACTCGAGTACTCCGTATTGCGTAAGACGCGAGTCGAGTACTCGTTAAATAAATTTGTAAGTATGAAAAATTGTTACGAGCTTCAACAAAGCGTTCACTAATCCATCATGCATGCGTAATAATGCGCAAACTGCATTTCCACGTGCTGCTGAGTGATGACAGTGGTCCGCATGTGTTTTGTTAGTGCAATAATGAGACAAGTAATTTGAGAAATGCTCACGAGACGCGCGACAGCTTATAGCAGTTTCTGTTCGCAAGTTGTCTCGGTCTGTTTCTAGCCATTTCGTCGCAATTTACTCTCGATATGTGCCCTGCAGCCGATAATCGTCTCAAAATATCAAGGTCGTTCAAACTTCAAGGTCATTGACGTTGATACCTCATAAAAAGCTCGTCTGCAGTTTTTGTTACGGTGAACCGCATAGGCTTTATTTTAAGCTGTTGCTGTTTTTAGCAATGATACTTTCTGCTATCATCGTCAGTAGTTTTACAGTAGCATAAGAGCGAGAGATGCACACACAGTGTCCGCTATCAATGTACTTTATTTCATCTAGCCTATCCATAGTCCAAAGCAATCTGTGGATCCGTATAACACAATAATTACAACAATAACAACAACAAACTAATTTTGCTTTACCTTTCTTTGTAGCCTAATAACAGAACCGGAAGTTGCAATTTTTCGATTTTAGACAGCTGAAAATTTCAGACACGGGAGATTATAGAATGTAGATGCTCAAAATTTCAACTGTTTCTCGAAATTTAGGATTTTCCGCCAAAATTTAGTATTCCTGGAAAAACAATTTACCGACAAGCTAAAATTTAGCTAGGCCTATGGGAAACCGCGTAGCCCGACGCCACTGACAGTGTTCAACTAACTAACAGTCACACAGAATGTCTCAAGTAGACCCAGGCGCTGTCGAATTTTGTCGACTTTCTGCGTCGAATTCCAAAAGCATTAAAGTTCTGGCCTATCATTTTACCACGCCGCCAATGTTGCGCGACACAATTAGGCTACTGTGAATTTGTTAGGCCTAATGCTTATTTATTACGATTTTTAAGAAGTCTTATGTTTAAAAACGAGATATCAGCTTAGTCTTTGGCGAAAGGACATAAGGTCTACTGGGTAGCGTGACTAATTAAATGACTTCAAACGCAGCGAAAAAAGCAGTAGGCCTATAGGCTATATCCAGGCGTCGATGACGAGGTCTAGCATTGTACAAAATAATGGAAAAACTTTTATCCGATGAGCCAACAATGTCAACGGTGTGAGGTATTTTACCTCAGAAAATTTAAAAAAATCAGTCACGTCACCGCCGTCGAAAACAAGAAATATGACCTAATGCTCATGAAATGCGCGAGAGCCTATAGCAGTTCCTGTTCACAGGTTGTCTTAGTTCATGTCCATTCATTTTGTCGCAATTCACTGTTCTGTAGCCGAAAATTGCAAAAAAATCAATAAAAAACCCTTCTTTTGAGGTTCAAGGTCGTTTAAAGTTATCGATGCTAATACAACTAAAAGCACATCACTTGCTATAATAATGATAGGCCTAAGCAGCATGTCTGTGCATATCTGCAAACGTTTTCACGCTAGACAAGCCAACCACTTTTTAACGGAGTAGCCTACCCCTTTTGTCACCCGCATTCGCAGGCCTCGTTGCAGGCCTCGTTGAACGAGGAGATCGGGACTTTGAAATGTGTGTCGCAGCGCGAAATCGACAAAAATCACTAAAACCCCTTATTCTGGGGTTTCAAGGTCATTCAAGGTCATCGATGTTGACACCCCTAAAAAGCTCGTTGCCAGTGATTGCTATAATAAGCAGCATATCTATGCCTATCTGCAACCATTTTCACGCCAGACAAGCTTATAGCGGTAAAATAACGTCTTTTAAGGGATACCCTATTTCTCTCTGTCGTTTGTGGTGACCCCCTTATCCCTCACACTTACCTAGCGGCATGAAATTTTGTCACGAAATACTAAAGACTCTGAGCTATCATTATGGTGAAAACCCATGGTCTCTATATTACCTGGTCTCAGAATGGTACCGAAACGTGACAGACACCAGGACAGAATTAGGCTTACCTTAGCTAATCGCGAGTAAAAATGCGACGCGTCGACGAGTCAGTCGAAGTTTTGGCTTCAGGCTGCGACGCCGGTATCAAAACGTTAAAAAAACGTTTTATAAAAAAGTTTTACAACTTTTATGAACGTATGCCTAATCAGCCTGCAGCTGCTCGGGAACGCGGAATTCAGATAATTCCGTCTTGACTGTTGATGAGTCGGTGTCTGATCTCTTCCTGGTCGATGTAGTCGAAGATGTGAGGAGCGTTGATGAGAATGCCTAGCGTTCCGCTCACTGTCACAGCAAGGAAGATGTGCATTACAGATAGGCCTAAAGGCTGAAAAAAACGTCGTCATGCAAGTAAGAGTGATATAAACTCTAAGCTGTAGTGAGTAATAAAGTGTGGTTGAAGTCACGTACGGCAAGGAAGATGTAAAGTTGAAAGCCGAGAGTAAGACGTCGCCAAGTCAGAGAATAAGTTTTTTCTCGCAAATGAATGAGTAGACGAAGGAGTAAATAAGTGAATAAATGAACGAATGAGTAGTATGAAATCTAAACAACAGTAAGTAAATGAAGTATGAAGTGACGGCAAGGAAGATGTAGAGCTGCAGACGATCGATCACCAACGCGATGTATCTCCAGTCATCCAGTACCTGACAATGTCATTACTACAATCATGTATTATTTACAATATAACACAAACAGTATGCGTGCGGCCTACAACACTCAGCTTAGTGCTTGCGCACATGCAGTTGCCGTTAATATGCATAAGCTGACTACAGAATATACACACAGTCAAATTCTACAGCAAGTTTTTTAAAAGATCGCGAAACAGCTGTGACGAGAGACCCTTGGGCATTTCTTATCTCATCAAAAAGACGTATACCGACGAACAGCTGACGACAGTAGCCTATTCTCGAAAGATGACCTGCATTTCCAAGACACAATGTCATAATCATTACAAGTCGCGGTTTCATGTTAAGACTAGGTTTCAGCAAAATGCTAACGAAGTCTTAGATATAAGACTATTTAGACTTTAATCTACAACGTAGGTGTGCAAAATAAACACGTGATGGTGACGATAATGACCACGCAAGAATAATGCGATGGCGAGTAAAACCTCGGCAAAGTCGTCCTCCTCTTTGAGATGAGCGGCGATGAACTTGACCGCTGCCACGGCTTCCCTGGTCATTAATGACATCACATTCGAGGACCAAGACCTCTATGCCATGGCCATTCTGGTCAGTAACATCACACGAGCAACTCTCTTTCATGGCTTTTCTCGTCAGTGATATCACACCGAAAATCAAAAACCGAGGACAACTTCCTACCATAGCTTCCCTAATCAGTAACACCACCCGAGAACCTCGCTGTCACGGCTTCCCTGGTCTCCGCAGTCAGCGCCACCGAGTCGTTTTTCTCAGTGCTGTCTTCTTCGTCGACGATTCTGCCCTCCAGTCCCGCGCTCGCCAGGGAGCCGCGGCACTTGCGAGATCGCACCGAGATGCGCTCGTCGTCGTCGCACTCCTGACCCATCGGCGACATCTCAAACGCACTCCCGCCCGCACTGCTGCCGGGAGACGGTCTTTGGCGCCCAAGGTGGGGCGATGTAGTGAGTGACAGACGGGCGGCAGCAGTCGGCGACGACGAGAGGTAGTTTCGACGGTTGTACGTCTTCACGGAGGCACAGCGACATGCGAACGAATTTACCGGCTGACATCGAACATGTTTCAGACGTGCAATAATAATGTCGCTTTTAACTTGAATATTATCGTGGGAGTGGTGGGCTTTCCTCCCCTAGGAAAAATGAAGACGTCGTGGGTTTTGACGGAGGCACAGCGAGCCTCGTGGTACGGACGCCGCATTAGCAGTATTCGCTGTCAGACCACGAATATAGTGCATCGCACAGTGTGCCTGTTAGCAGTATTCGCGGCAAAACGTCGAGGAAAACTGTTTATGCAGTATATTCTGTCACTATCGGTCTTCGGACAGCGTTACCGAAGACTTTCGTCTTTCGTCGTTTATACTTTGACCTGTTGATCTGACAGTTTACTGACGTGGTGCAAGAAATAGTGCTTCGTTCCTTGCATTAAGTCCCTCCACGATAATGATGCTATGGTGATGACGATACTAGGCAGAACGTTCAGGTAAAGTGTCTTGACAGCATTATTATTTTTGTCACTGTCAGTCTTCGGGCAGCGTGCTTCTCCAAAAGAATTTTCTCTTTCGTCATCAGTACGCGGACCGGTTTGTTTGGCACTTTGCTGACGTGGTGCTAGAAATAACGTTTTAATATCTAGACCACACTAAATTTTTCTAGGTTGATGATAACAATGATAGTAATGATTATAAACAGAACGTCGAGGAAAACGGCTCGGACCCAGCGCGGCATCGTGTGCGTGCGAGGCGTGCGAAAGTTGCGGTTGGTGATGGCGACCGCCAACACGATCGTCAGAATGTTCATCAGAAACGTGAACAGCAAATATTTGGCGATGAGGGGCACGTTGATGGATGTAGGAGGAAGAATCTTGGAGACCAGCAGCAAGAAGACGACAAGTGCCAAAAGAATTGAAATACACATGGTCAATTGGTCATCTATTGCGATAACGTGGTTGTAAGGCAAGCAGTATTGAAATAGGCCCTACACATAGTCAGGTGGTCACTGAGATTATGCGCGGCTTAGTTATAGGGCAAGAAATATTGAGATGCACATGGTCATCTTTTCACCGGCGTCGGCGGGCAGATAGAACACGCAGACGCTGAGGAACGAAATGAGCACACAAGCTATGAATTCGCATCATCATAGTGAAATCACAGGGAGGTTTAACGTGGCCTCAACGCATTATTTCTGGGACCACGCCAGTAAAGTGTAACGAGTACTTAGTAGGTTGGGATTCGAGATACGAAACAGGAAAGTCCTGAGACGCTGGCTAACGACCGACAGTGACGCCGCAGAGCTGATGTCAGTTGAAAGCTCGTTCCATTTAGGTCGGTTGGCACCAAAGATCGGAAACACCCGTACGTTGCAGACTGCAGCAAGACATAACATCCGTACTGTCAGACCTAAGCCTCTGCAGTCGACAAGACACAGAAAGTCTTGAGACGAAATGAGCACACAAGGAATGATTAGATTTACTGTGTAGAAAAGCGTCTTGCGACGAATCTTCAGCGTGAATGTAATCCAGGCGTGACGATATCCGTCACCGCCAATGTCCACCGTATTGTTGCCGGGACACGCAATGATGTCCCACGTTCCACTGCTCACGTAGTCACTTAGATCGACCTTCTCTTGACCTTCGTACCAATCAAAATCAACCTACCAAACGAAAAAAACAAAACAGCACATAGGCTTACAGAATTCAAATAACTATTATTCACATGATGTGGCGTTTTAAGATAAATACAGTCTACCACGCTTGCTTGGATAATCACGAATGTAACTAAACCACGTTGGTCTCGAGAACTTAACATCCCTGCCTACAAGACAACTTCAACAGGTCAGATCGATATTGTACGTAGTTAGGCCTATTTCGATTGGTGGATGCCTGCGGACGGGAAAAACATCTCGGCATATAACCAGCCACCAGGATCAACTCAGCTGTCTATCCCTGCGGAGTAGGCAAATCGAGTAAGTAAAGTAAGTAAAATAAAATGTGAATTTATATAGCGCATATCGTTAAGTCAATCTCTAATGCGATTGACCTATCTGGCTAAGTTTCCGATCTTCACGAAAAGTTAAGCATACACAACACACGTTTAACTTTTAATGCCATTCCTTTGATTTTTATGAAATGAGTACAAATTCCGACATGCTACAAACGTGCGCAGTGCATGCTAAGACACGAGACACTTGTTCGTATTTAAATCATGTTGGCTACGTAACATTAGCTACCTGGTCACCGTTAAAGGTCCACGAGCCAAACTTCATCTTGCATTCTTGCTGATCGAACGGGAAATAAGTGACGTCAATCGTGCACGAGCTTTTGTAGATCGCGGGCGGTATCCACAGCACGTTGCCGTACGTGACATCATCATCGGGAAATTCCTTTTCAACTATGACGTCATACCGGATATTCTGCAATGACGTCATATTATCTCACTCGCCGTTGCGTTTTCGGCATTTTCCGTCCGGCTAACGGCGTTTTGGCATATAATCCAGTGTGTCCCGTCGAGGGTTTCATATCTGCAATAACGTCACTGGTAATGACTCATCATTGGGGACACCATGTCTGACGTCATCGTCTGTGAACATCCCCGGGGTTTCCCTGCAATGACGTCATATATGCTGTGTATAATATATTCCACAGCACGTTGCCGGAATGAAAGACGACTACGTTAGGCTTATAAGACACTTCGTAGTTGCCGTCGGCACTGCACTCGATAAACACCATAAACCCGCAATGTACAACTAAACTGTTGTTGGTAGCTTTGCCAAATATTAACCGATTAAAAAATTATTTCACTGGCATACTCTATGAAAAAATTTGTGAAAAGTAAGCAAGCCAGCAAGTAAGTAAGTAAAGCGTAAATTTACATAATGAATACTGAAAAAGTTCTAATGCGCTATTAGTACATTTTGTCTTCAATATCTCGCAAAAAAAGGTAGCCTATGTTTTAGCTGACGTCTGAAAGTGTCGAGACTCGGCTCTGGCTCACGAAGATTGTCAGGCAGCGAATTCCAATCAACGGGCCCGCAACAGCAAATCGCCGAGGATTGAAACTGGTCAGTCGTTAGGTTCAGTGGATAATTTCGGTGTCGAATGACGAATGCTAACTCGATATTTAAATAATGTCAGAAAAAGTGAAACACGAACGCTGCGTGCACGCCGCGCAACATGCTTGCTTTGGTTGCTGGTAGCAAATTGGACAACGTGGAAGGGGGAATATTCCTAGTAACTATCTCAACACAATATGACTAAGAACTAACTTGTTAAAGAGAACAATGTCGGGCTTCCAGACTTTGCTCGCCATGACACGAATGACCTACGTAGTAGTATTAGTAGTAGTAGTAGTAGTTGTTGTTGTCGTCGTCGTCGTCGTCGTAGTTGTGTTGCCATGACACGAATGACAGTAATGCCTCCAAAAGCACTTGGCTCCCAGCTCAACTGATAGTCCTGCCACAACTACAGCCAGCCATAACTATTACACACAAAATTAATATATTTTAACATACATGCACCAGACATGCATGCATTGTGCAAAGAAAAAAGAAACCGATATTTTAGTAGAAATCTAAAAACATGCTGAAGAAACAACTACAACAATGGACATTGCAGTAAGCAAAGTAGGCCTATAAATTTATTTACTACCTTACTGCGCCGAAAAAGTAGCATCTAAAGCACACAATGAATAGACGACCCACTGAATGAAACACCGTGGCATAAAAGCTTTTTGTTCAATTTAAGAGCACATTTATTTACTTTAAGTAGTGCGTTCTAGGTCTAAGGCGACAGTACGCTTTTACCGCAAGCAACGGTACCCGTAAACAGTGTCTTAATTAGCTCATTATATATTTTCTCAAATGATGTTTCGTCAGGGCTTACTACCAGTCACTGATGGTCGTTCGCTATGCTTGGGCCTAGACCTAATTGAATGGAGGGCGGAACTTATCACTTCCGTGCAATTCTTTCAGATAAACAACCTCAACAGTATGTAACAGTCTCATGTAGATAATCATCCCAGAAAAATGCCGCAGGCGGACTTTTGTGCGTTATAATTTCACTTCCAAAAATGTTTCTGCAAAGCAAATAACCTAATAAAAGGTTAGATCCACGACAGACTTTTTGACATTATTCTCAGCTCACCCCTTATGTTTTTTTTTTGGTTTTTAGGATTACCCTTTTGTACGACTATCAAAATTTTATACAGAACACTGGCTCCATTTGCTACATCGGTTACTCCACTGCAGCTGATAAAACATGACGTGACAGATTGCAGAGATTATAATAAACTGACAAACATAATGATAGAGTAATCACCATGCGAAGCCAGACATTCGACTTCATTATCTGGTTCTTCTCATCCTGCGACCATGCACATGCAATATTTCATTACATTATGCATAGCCTATCACAAGTGTATACGGCTTTTCAATATCTCTGCGTTGATGGTTTTTTTGTGCGGATGTCTTGAAATCTTGATGAGCCGCAATACGGATTTTGCGCGTCTGTCTGCCCGTCTGTCCCGCGCGAATTCGGACCGGTTTCGACGGGCTTCAGAATGTTCACTTTTCAGTATTTATTTCGCACAAAATTTAACTAAAAACGTTTAAAGAATATATTCAGAAACACAATAAAAACTTTATAACCGGCTTCCTAATTTTCTCCTTTTTTGTTTAATAAAATTAGGCTTAATAACAAACTATTAAATAAATAGAACCACAATAGTTAGACTTACTGCAGGCCTAACGAGACAGGACTGCTTAATTCTTACATTAATTGGACTGTAGTAATTAATAAAATGTTGTCTGACTTTACACTTTCGGAACGCGGTTGGTCTGAAAAACAAAATCCACCCCCTGAGGAGCACCACAACGCTGCTAAAGACACTACAAAAGCAAAATCCTGATTTCCAAGGTTTAACGTTTCTACATAGCAAAATTGCTTATTTACCGGTAGCCTGCTGAGGTATGAAGTTATCTGTCAGAGCATTAAAGTTATGAGTCGTGGGTAACTTACCGGTAAGTTACCTGTTAGTTACCGATAGTTTCCATAACAAAATTACCGGTAAATTTTCGGTAAGTTGCCCGTAACGGCGTAACTTACGGGTAACTTATCGATAATATACCGGTAATTTTTAATTACCGGTAAGTTACTCGTTAGTTACCGGTAAGTTACCTGTAATTAAGTTACCGGCAAATTACCGGTGAAATAACAAATATATTTTCGCTATCGATAAGTTACCGGTAACGGCGACGTTTGTTATAGTGATTTAACAACACTATGGAGCAGACAAAAAAAGAACTGACGAAGTTGGCCGTGCAATGACAGCCAGCAAACGCGGCAAGGCATTTTCGCTAAACTCCGACAGAATTTCCCTGACCCACTTAGCCATTAGCCGTAAGCCTAAATTTAAAGGGTGGAAATAAAAGAAAGGCGAGTGAAAAATAAAGGCATATACAAAGCGACAGAAATGAACTTAAACGCCAGTTTGTTTGCCGATTATCCTCCTTGGACGAAACTGAACTGAACTAAGAATATACCCTTTAGTTTAGTTTATTTCTGTCGCTTTGCACACAATTGTTTAAAAACTACCGCTTCAGTTAACACGGTAACACCCTCCCCTAGAAACAAAATACTGTGCTGTGCAGTTTCAAATGGGGCGTGACTTCAGCTGCCGCATCAAACAGAAAACTACAGAAGGCTGCAAAAGCGAATGCGTCGGGATTTTCACTTATTCTGACGTTAATCCACATTGGCCGCAATTCCGGACAGGCTGGCGGTTATAAATGCGGCTCATTCAGCACCGGCGGCGAATTAGCTGCCATCAACGGCGATGGATGGCTAGCGACAGCGCATAATAATTCAGTCATTATCTCGTCCAGTGATTAGATCCCATCTGAGATAGTGCACATGATCCACCCATCACCAGCATTGCCGTAGGCTCGCATGCGAAATATATGCCACGGCTCTGCTGACACAGTAACACCGTGCGATGTTGTAAGCAGTACGGGCACCACTGTACCAAGTTCTGAAAGTTCGAAGAACCAGTGGCGACGTCGCAAAGAAACGGTAAAAAGCAATTGCACATTTCTGTAAATTTTAGCCCGTCGGGAGTATTTTCGTTACAAAAAATATAAAATTTGGAGATGAAAATCCTGAGTTTTGAAAAAATTTAAGAGCAAAGTTAAAATTTTAAGCACCCATAATCTCCTTTGTCGAAAATTTGCAGCTGCCTGTCGGAAAATTGCAACTTTCTCTAAAATTTTTTCACTTTGAACCCACGATGCCGTTGAATAGGATCACTGTCTTTTTCGCTTCCTTTTTTCTTCTCTTTTCCATCGATGATCGTTCGTCCTATTCCTACTCTCATAATCTTTCTCGCTCTTGCCCCCCGCCGCGTATATACGCACTGTAATTCAACCCCAGCCATTTCCCCATAATTCAAACTTTGCGATCTATCGCGCCTCCGTGAACTCGGTGCCCATCGTCTGCAGTTGTGCTATCGTTTCGCCGGACTAGAAGCATATATCTGCCGTACGCCGGTGCCCCGGGTCATCGGCTACAATTAATCCCGTGTCCCTGACATCAAACCGAATATTCCATCTGCCTCCGCAGCTGATGCGGATAAAAGATGCTGCGACCGACAACCGAGCGAGCGAGAGATGAGGAAAAAAACACCGACATAACTAATGCGGTTAGTGAGACATGAAAGAGTTTTAGTGCCACGCGGTCAACTGACCATTGCGTAGCAGATGCACGGTTCGGAACTGTAGTCTTCGTAACTCCGTGCCATTTTCTTATTACTTATTTATTATTTCCAATTATCTCAGTATGACTTTTAAACTAGGCTACTTTTTGCTCAATCGATTGGGCTGGCAATAGATGTCAAATTGTTCCGGATTTGTTGTACCACTGGTTGTACAACAGACCGACAACGAAACGAAGGAAATTGAGTTTGAGCATTATACTATACAAACCGCCGCTCCACGGAACGTGGACGTCTTCAGAAATTTTTTAAAGTATGCGGGGAAGGGCAAGTAATCTTCATTCTTTCATCTTTCTCTTTCACCTTCTGCCGACTTCATCCATTCTATCACATTTGCACATATCCTGTTTAATTTCATTTCTTTTCTGGCAGTTCTGATATTTAAACAAAACCCGCCTCTGTGGATGGTTGCCAAGGATTTAACGTTGTTTGAAAAAACAGCATGCCTATTTATATTAAGACACTAATTAAATTATTCAGTTTCAATTTGTTATTTAAAGATAGATGCCTGTGTTACGAAAAGTTTCCGGGAAGTTCTTATATTGTTTTCGGCACTAGAAAATACTGTTATGGTCGACCACATCCATCTCGTACAGCGAGCAGAAATTATTGAATGTCGTAAATGATTGCAGAGCGTTTTCCGTGTTTTTCGTAAGGTCGTACTACATAAGGGTATTGTAGACGCCTAGTGAACAACGCATCACTCACTCTAGTGACAAAGTGGGAGTGAAGACTGCGTTGTATGCAAACGGTGAATAAGTTGAGACTTGTGTTTCCTCCATGGGGACACGTTTCTGATCATTTCACTCAAAATTAATGTTAAAAAGGCTAAAAAAATTTTCTTGTGCACTGGATACTGAAAAGTAAAAAGTTTAAAGGTCGGTACTTGCTATGGCGCCACTTACATGAGCCGAACTCGTGACCAGAAGCGCTTTACATTGACGGAAGTGGCAGCTAATGGACATGATACCGTAGCGCACTATGCGGCCATCCATTGCCGGCTCAGCGAACAGTTAGACCCCCAGAGCAGCCAGCAAACATAGCAGCGTCCCAACCTGACAAACAAAACTTACGGCATAAGCCTAATTACTGGGATAATTTTTGCATATAAATTTGTGTCCGTTTCTCTGTCTGTAATTGTTCGTAATTTATTTTTGGAATAGCTTTTTTTGGCTGCGAAAATTAAAACGTTGCAGTATTTTTACAATGCACTATAACATATGCTTTCTGTTTTGTACATAAAATAGTTTTGAAGCAAAGCACAAACATTTCAGAAACATTCCAAAAATTCAAGCAAGATTCTGTCTGAGTCATTTGAGTTCTGGACGTAGGACGTACTGCACGTCTGCTACTGCTCAAGTTGTCATATAACAACCAGTTAATCCCTATTGCATCGTATCACAGACAGTGCCATCAAGACTGATGATGTGTCGCCGTCATTATAGGCTAACAGACGACGACGAACGACGAACGCTCGCTCTAATCACCGACACTCGCCGCTGCTCGGCCACACGTCATTTCGGCCTTCGTCAGCGCGTGCCTACGGCTATAGCTTCGATGGATGGATCGTCAAATAGTCTGTTGCTTGCTTCTTACGTAGAGTGCTTTGCTGCTTCGGTTTTCTTACCCGCGGGCCACCAATACGTCCACTAATGATTTAGTTATTGTCTGAAAGACTCACGAAAATTTCGCTAAACTTTATTTCCAGTGCAAAATTATCTCTCATTCGGGTTCGCCTGATCTTTGCCCACTTTTTTGTTTCATCATTTTTTCCTGAAAATTCTCACACTAAATTTAACTGGCAGTTTTTAGATGTTCAACACGCGTTCTACAGACAGTATCCAAGTAGGCCTACATAAGTAACTAGGTAAGCAAGCAAAATGTCAACACTTTTCCCGCCAGAAAACCGTCTTTTTGCCTTCTCTTTACATACTTCTGATATTACATCATTTTTAAACAAAATTCCCACATTAGAGTTAGCAGTTAACTGGCAGTCTATGGATGTTGTCGCACATTTTGCAGTATCCAAAGTAGATAGGTCTAAGTTAGTAAGCAAATCTGCAAAACAACACTTTGTATAGCCGCTACAGCGCGTCATCGCCAGCACAGAAATTAATGGTGTACGGTGTACATTAACGTCTAAGCAAATAAATGTCTTAAAGTCATAAAATGATGTGCAGTAAAAAAACTGACAGGCTAGCTGCCAGTTAAATCTAGCACGAACGAAAACTATTCCAGACGCAACTGAAAACAGTGAAATGTCACAGACAGATTAAGTGCTGCCGCTACGTAAAAACAAAAAGAAATCAAGTAGCTTAACAAACAAAAAGTAATAGATGTATAAACCTGAAGTAAAAAAACGGAAAGAAACGTATAGCTGAAACTGAAATTTAAAAAAAAAACTAAAAAAACGTTAGCAAGAAAAATTATCAGCAGCCCAGAAATACGCGAAGTCACTAAGTCCATCTTTTTACTCTGTTACTTTTTTGTCAATAAGCGACAAAAATGAATTTTTTTCTCATTTTGACCACACGTCTTGCCTCAGCTAATTAATCAATCGACAAATCCTATTGTTCGGTTGTCGTCACAGCCAAACCGCCAAACGACGGTCAGTCTCAACTGTACCGCACACCGGGTTTCAGTTGCTGTACTTTTCATCGGTCTTTGGCATTGTTGGTAACGTCGTTGGTCGCATCAACGAAGTTAATCAACGCCGGTCCCGGTTAGTACTTGGATGGGTGACCGTCTGCAAACGGGTAAACCATCTCGGTAGGTAACCAGTCACGCAGCTTAAGCTCTCAACTCAGCCGGGCCTTCCCTACGTGGGTACTGGGTAAGCGCAATGGCCAATGAGTCCCATCGCAAACTGGGGCGTAAACAGGCACACCGCGCGATGCACTGGCCTGGTCTCGCAGTGTAAACTGGCGTCTGGCTAAAGGCTACAGTAAAGGAGATCAACGCCGTTCTATGAGTTTTAGGTTTCGGGAAGCATTTCACATTTTTAACCTGTGTTGCTTTGGTTTTGACTTGGTCTTGAAAAAAACTATACCATTATGACATATTGGAAAAAGACTGTGTTTTAAGCGACAAATTGGGTGGCGGCTATACTGGAACAAGAAAATTACCAAGAAGGCAGCGAACTGTATTTTTGCCAGCGATATAATAATCGTGATAACACTAAATACGTAGTAAATCAGTTCTCATGAGTGACGAAACGGAACGGAACACAAGCTGGATTGTGGCTGATTGCGGACCAACATTCTCCCGTTTTACCACCCACCTCTAGATATTGAGCTGATGAATCGTCGGCATAGACCTGGCGTCCTGTAGGCGTGATCAAACGTTTCGGCAGAACGGACGACTGATTATAAAGAGACTATATAAACGTGACACAAACTATGATTATGATTGACAGCGTTAACTAATCAGCGGAGAACGTGATATGCGTTGTACCTAACAGTGAATGCATGGGGGCGGTGAAAATAACGGACATGAATATGGAGGACAAATTTAGCCTAAATTGTACTGTATATCAACTAACTTCGTAAAATAAAGTTGTGTCATGTAGACTAGCCAATGATCGTAACAAGTAACCATTTTATAGTTTTTTTAAGTATGAACAATATTAGTATAGACGACCGCGCGCTGATTACGATTTTACACTTGCGACATTTGTTGAACAATTCTTCTTTTTCCCAGGGGCCGCACACCCTTTATCCAGCTGTAGGGATTGGGGAGCGCTGTAAGCTCCTGTCGCCAAGCAATTTGTAGTGCATTTTAAGCTTGAAAACAACACGTTTGGTGGCAGCAGTTTATATCAAAATTTTCAAAACTACTTGCCAAATTGTAGCGTGAGATAAGAGTGGGCAGCAATGCAATGCGGCGACTGCACCTCTGCTCTATCAAACCAACTCAATACCTTGTCTGCGTCAAGCTAAAATGTGAACGGTTAATAGGTCTCGGTAAAACTTCACTGAAATCCGTTCCTAACTTTTTGAGAGGTCGAGCTGCAAAGTTAAAATCGCGAAAGTGATCTAGGATTCACACGCACTTTGGTTTGCCGTCAAAATGCAATCAATTCCTCCTCGAGGCATGCATGATGCCAATAACCTCTTTCTACAAAATTTCATTAACATCCGTTCGTAAATTTCTTGACGCGCTACAGCTATGCTACCAGCTGTGGGCGTCTATGGCACGGGTCGTCGTCCGTCTGTCTGTATGTTACGCATACATGCTGTCGCTAAACGGTGCGAGATCGTGCCTAAATTGCTATTGATTACTAACAGTCACATATTGGCTTTGAAATGACATGAAAATCATTGACCTTGGATGACCTTAAAGCTCAGTACTGCAGCAGAAACAGTATGGGCTGTAGCGCGTCTTCCACAGCGACAGCGACAGCGACAGCTGAGTTTTTTGTCAGTTAGCAAATCCAAGCTCGACCCACCGGGTATAGAAGCCCCTGAGCATCATGAGATCTGTTGTCAACAGTTTATTTTGTTGTCAAATACGTACGACGTTGATGAGCTGAATCATGGCCAGTCCAAACTTGATGGTGACAATTTCGCTGAGGTTGACGACAGGTCGAATGAGTGGATTGTAGCCGTGACTGTTAAACAACGTGTCGACAAGTCGAACCTCGTCTGCGCTACCCAGACCTGTCAGCGCAGAAACCGGGAAACAAAATAAGTATTCTTTATCTCTAGCATGAACATTATTGTGTAAATCAGTAAATAAGTAAACTAAACAGTCACATCTTTATCTACTGAGTAAAATGTAAATGAAGAAGCACAAACGATGAACTGACAAACTGAAAAAGTCAGCGATAAACAAAAAAACACTTGAGGAACTTATAAACACCCTGCCGATAATAAAAGCGCTATTGTGGCAGCGAACAACATAAGATGTGGTCATTTATGTTAAATCAAATCAAATCAAATTAATTGTTTCTAACAAACTGCAACTGCGCTATGTAAGGGGTTAAGCAAGCAAAGTAAGTAGAAAATAAGTGAAGTTATATAGCGAGAAGCCGCCGCAAGCCGGTCAAATCTGAACGCATTCAATATATGGAAACAACACAGTCAATAATCTTACTCTTGCTAACCACATTGTATAAGTAAGTATTGCGAAAGCAAAGTGGCAGCATAAACCAGACGAATTTAGGCTACGGTAATCCTATTTATTAGTTTCCGGTGTTTTGTACACTCAATTACCAGGAAAGGAATGTTGAATGATTGTTACATGCTGTCCAAACCTTATATAATCAGCCTACCCACATGTTTTAATTTTATTCGCTGTATTTTAAATATAAATTTTAAACATTTTTGGCTGCACATAAAAGATTTGTTTATAACCCTGTGTTGGCCATTCGACCAGTGTATTGTTTGTCAAAATGTTATGCATGTACCGTATATACTGTACAATATGTGCTGGTTGATAAATTGAAATAAATAAATAAATAGATTATTACATTGTAGGCCTACTAGGCGTTTCATCTGCTCCCGGAAACTTTTTCTATCGCCACTGCACATAATTACCGGCACTACAGCGGAAAGTAGCCTAAGACAAAAACTCAGAAAATTTAAAGTATAGTTCAAAGCAGCTATACCGTGCATACAAAACCTGATTTCAGCATGGCGCTGGTAGACGGAGCATATATGGTCAGAAGGCAAATGATGACGATGATAACGGTTTTGCTGATAGAGACAGCATCGCGACAGTTGATGATGCGCCAAAAGGTTACCATCTTAGCCGACGACTACGATGCATACAATAACAATTCTTTTACGCCTTACGGGTATATTATTCGTTACATTTTCTGCTTACATAAACATTACTTTTTAAAATATACGGTTACACAATTTTCGTGAGATTATGACAATTTACTAGGATGCATCTCTGTTGAGAAAGAAGACAACAATAACAATTATTTCGCGTATGTTTTTAAATCATTTTTACCTAAACATTAATACGGCTGCAACCGTCTAATTTAGAAAATTCATAAGGCTAAATCATCATAGCATCTTTGCCGACGAAGATGCATGCAATGACAATATTTTTCCTTGTTAGTATTTTTACATTTTCTGCTTACTTAAACAGTATTACACCGTACTTAATACAATTTAGTTTATACAATTTTTGCAAGAGTAAGAAAATTCAGAGCATTTTATAATTTTTGCCGACGGCGTACGCTCAGCGTTCTCGTCAGAGTATTGCGATCAGCAGCAGCAGCAGCAGCATCAATCACAACAACGACTTACAATCGTGGCACAACTGATACGCCACTGGACGTGCTGACAAGCTGTGATCGGCTGTGTCAGGTGACGCTGTACGCGCTGTGAAAGACCGTTCTCTCGTGACACTCGGCACACAAACACGCAGCAGCAGCAGCTCAGCAGCTGCAGACGCAAGGCGACTCACTAACTGATCACGGCGGATATGCGTCTCAGCGTCTGCGTCTCAAAAACGTTGAACTCTACACCGTGTCTCAAAAATAAGTTACGTTTATTTTTTAAATAACTCCAAAAAACATTCACCGATTTTGATAATTTTGGCGTGCAACATCGCAAGGAAACTTGACGCAAATGATGCATGCGCTACCCGGTATGAATTCATTGTTGTAAACAGCCAAACCACGACTTCTGAATTTCACAAGGTAATAAATTCACAGCCAGAACTAACGCGATTTGAGATTTTTCAGGTTTTTTCCCTGTAGGATATTCTTGTCTATATAGCTGTTTGCTCAACATGACAATTTTGCGAGTTTAACTCTATATTTTTGTTCTTTTTGTTTGTTTGTTTTTTTTTGTTTTTCATGTCTACCAATGTTTATTTGGTGAAATAAAGATTATCAATATAGCAACAGGTGAGATGGCCAAAACTATAATAATTTACGGTGCGTTTTTTAGTTGACGTTGCTTGCCAAAAATATCAAAATCGGCCATTTTAGCGCAGAGTTATTCAAAAAATAGAAGCAGCACGTTTTTTTGAGACACGGCGTTCGTTATAGCGTCCTAGCATATCGGCCACCGGGCATGCAGCGGGCACCTGTTTCCGGCCGACCAATGACAGCTCGCCAATAACAGCTTATATACTCAGCTGTCAAATCTTGAGTGATGATAGATGATGGCGGGGGTTAGATATTACGTGCATGGAACACATACTGCGGTGCCACTGTCATACCGCCAGTGTAACTGAGTGTATACTATAATATCTATAAAGCATCAAATTTTACCTTGGTTCGTCAGTGCAAAGTGCTTTAATTTAAAGCGGGGCTAAAAAGCCTAAAAAAAATTTTAATTTTAAAACAAACATTTAAAATATTAAAAGTTCAAATTCTGGGCTTATTTAAAAAGTTTTATTTGTTGTAAATTAATAAACACGCATCGCATTTAATTTCATATTTTAATCGTATTTTTTAGTTTTGACGTCACGTCATACACGTAACAAAAAGAAGAAACAGGAAAAATGATGTAGCCTAGACCTATAGGATGTTTTTTCAATAGTAAAACTGCGTTTATTTTTAGACAATAAAACCATTAAAAAATTTTCATGTTTAAAAACTAAAACCTTAAAACCTCAGAGAATCTAAAACATTTTCCAAAGGTTTTGCACCCTTAGTTTAGTACTCTACAAGTATAGTAGCCTGTCCGATTTATTTCCATGCTTAGTGCTTACTGTGCGAGTCATTATGACATTTTCTCCGTTAAATTGTGTTCTGATATCTTGTGCTTCTCATTTGCTCGACATATGTAACACATATAAACGTGTCTCGATGAGTTTTTAATTTACTTTATCTCCGTTTTATTTACGGTTGCCACAACAATTTTAATCATCAGCATAATTAACTCCGCCCCACTCGTTTACTTTTCACGTCATCACGCCACCGGGATTAAGTCTATGACTGAAAAAATGTCACGCCATCTGCACACGAGATGTAAGTAAGTAAGTAAGTAAGTAAGTAAATGATTTATAAAGCGCCAAAGTCTCAGAAAAAATCAGGGCGCTTAGGATGATGGACGCTAGTTGGCAGAAAAGGCTGACTGAAAGTAATGGATCTTTAAGTGACGTCTGAAGGTAGCCAAGGTTTGACACTGACGAATTTGAGGAGTTAAGGAGTTCCAAATTTTCGCTGCAGAGACACGAAAAGAACGAGAACCAAAGGATAAGTTATGCCGTGGAATTGCAAGTAACTGACTGGTAGAAGAGCGCTTGGACACTGAGGCTTTATGATACTGCAGAAGATTCAGTAAGGTGTACTAATTCTCCCGTAAGTATTTGACTGCGTAAGCGCGAGCAAATGATTTTATTTCCACTTCAAACGATTCACTTCCTCTCAGTCGCATAATCTTTCCACCACATTCACTGTGGCTTCACTTAAGGCCACTTACTACTTAGCTACTTACTTACTGGATGTTGCGCAAGTAGTAGTAGCATTTTCACCTGGCCATGCTATTGCATAAGCGGGTAATATCGTCGTGTGCTGTCAGTTCGTCTTTCCGGTGTGTAGCGCTGATGTAGGCCTACGCTGATCAGTAATCATGAAATTCTAAGGTACCAAAAAGTTATTAAACAAATAATTACCCCCAGTATCTACGTTCTTTGCATGCAAAACTTCGGCGATCTAGTGCAGAAAAACACTTCATAAGCTAAAGTTTATTAAAAATAAAAGTAAAAAATGGTAATTTTTAACCGATAAGGCGCCAGTACAAAAAATTGCGTTTTTTAAACAACGTTGATAAAAGTTTTTTGATGTTTTTTTTATAAAATGCGCATTTGTAACGTTTTCCTAACCTTTAGCCTATTACATTAATATGGCGTAACTTTATTAAAACAGCATTAGCCCATTTGCAAGGTAAGCCATTAGCACACGATGTTACCACGTTTTGAGGTCACACGCTAATCGATTTGACATTTGTTTGTCACCATCAGTAGTGCACTCTGGACGTCAGAATTATAGTCAGCATGGCCAGGAATTAATTTGTGTCACTACTGGATCATGGTAAACGCCGGCTACCAGACTAAGTGCGTTATTGTTTTATTAGTGTGAAGAAAAACCAAGACAGACAGCCGGAGAAAATTGAGAAAAAAACATGAAGGAAAAACACAGACTCAAAAATACTTTTTTTAAAGAAACAGTGGCTATTTTGCACGACAAAGCTGAGTGGAGTTGCAGCCTCATAATCATTTTCTTAATGACGGAAGACAAGAAAAAACGGACTTCGCACGTGTGAAATGAAATACGGTAAAATGCCACACTGCGAGTGATAAACTGGGGATATGCAAACGTTTAGTTTTCAAGCCGATTAGGAGATCAAGGAGATATCGTGCAAATGGGATCCCCTAAAAGGTGGTCCATTTAGGAAGAGCTGTAAGTTTTCTTAACTGGGCTCCGTCGAATGTTAAAGTTATTTTTGAGCGTGCTAAAATGTATAGTGACAGGCTACAGCACGTCTTATACGGTGAATTAGAGAAAAGCAAAAGAAATGGCATACGCAGTCCAATGCTGTGAAATTTAGTGGACATGCGTTTACCGCCGATCCGTGCAGTTCATGCGCCTGTATAGCCACGAGATAATGGTATAAAAGCCGTTGCTGTAACAGGGAAATAAAATAATGTGTTGTTTGAAAACCTAATAATGCTGCACGATTGCGTTTTAGTGCATTCACTAATGGTGACCTAATACGGCACTATAGTGCACTGGTGCGCCGGATTATTTGGTGCTGATAGCGTTTAAACTTGATGTGGTATATTTTAGCAAACGTTTGAAAATAAAAAAACGACTAGGCCTACACAAAATTCTAAAAGCAGTGAGAAAGAGAATTTCTTTTATATAGGCCTAATCTACTTACTTCCAATATTTTGCGCAAAGCGTTATGCCAACAAGAGACCAACGTGAGTAGCTGTTGGGTTTCGAAGACAAGAAATGCGATTATTAATTCATTCGGAAATAGACCTATAGAAATAACTGATCGTGGCTTCTCTACGGCGGGTGATCACGTGGTTCATCCGATGACGTCACGTAACATCAAAGTGCGCCTTATGCTGAATCGCTTCTGTCGTTTGACTCTGTAATCTGCTTGCATGCAAACAAACAAAAAACTATGTCGGTGTTAGTGGCACGACGAAACGCTTTTTCTTCTTAAAATCCATTATCATATTTATGTGATGTCGCTATTGAAACCGCGGATCACGAAATGTCTATGCCAATGTTAGTGCAATGGAGTTAGTTACTACTATTGTAGGTCTTTTAAAGCCTAATAACGCGCCAAAAGACTGTAGCAAGCCTACGGTATCCGAGCTACAGCAACGGGATATAAATGTTTAAACCCGCAAAAGAACGACAGTTAGCGACTATGATATTAATCAGTATTCAGTACTGTGGTTGTCGAGCGTTAAAATAATTGTAATTTGGAAGCACAAAGCAACACGATGGTCACCGATCCTAAAATTTGTTGTTTCATAAAACGCTCGACAGGGTGCGCGGCCGGAACATGTCGTCTTTTGTCGTTTTCTGCCGGCGAGCTGCAGCAGCTGCATGGTTTCCATGGTTACATGTTTCCATGGTTACGATGCCATGACGTCACAACGTCGTTATCCGCACTATGCCGCGAGCAATTGACGACATTATGTCGCCGCTCCTACACGCATGCGTGACGAAAAACTAAAGACCCGCGTACACGTAAAAACCAATTTGCTTCGAGGTAGACGACGAGTTACTGCAATGCTGAAACGGTTGCAAGTGAATAGCGTTAGATGACGCACTGTACAGATTAATGCAGCTCCATTTAAAGATATTTATGTATTTTTTTTGAATATAATTTGGAATGCCATATAAGCCAACCTAACAATAACAGGCAGTTAACCAATCCAGGATCAAGTTCAGACTTGAGGAAATGAACGTAGGCCTACATAATTTGCATAGATTAGCGTCGTTTCGGCATCTTCGTTGCTGTGATTTTCGCTGGCAGCAGCAAAGTTAGGCTCAATAAGCTATCATGTCAACTTACTTCAGCCGAAATATCAGCCTTAACTCATTAGACGTTTAGGACGCCATCAGCATAAGCCAAGAAAAAAAGCCTTGCTAGTTGCGCTCGTTTCAAAAATTGTTCTAGATTTAATTTGAAATTTTGGCTGAAAACTGGGCATGGGCCTATAAAAGAACATGATAAATGGCAGCTGATTGGAACGTGATGAAAAATTTGCCACAATCACACATAGATCTGCATCGTAGGCTAAACTGAACTTGTTTAAATTTTTCCTATGTAGTTGTTTATTACGTAGGATAATTATAATTTACCTCTAATTTACCTACTGATGTAGTAATATTTTTTTGTATAGCAATTTAGTGAAAAACTAACTAGTCTTACGCTATTATTAGTTTAATAGACAGCTCCTATGACCGGATAAAGATCATAGATTTGCAGTTTTCCGCAAGACATGCAAACTGAGATACCTAACAATTCCCGACAGGGAAGATGTGGGTGCTCAAAATTTCAAATTTGTCATAACAGGGTATTTTTGGTCCCCGGTTATGTACTTTTCGAAACAATTCGCAGACAAAGAAAAACTTTCCCGACAGGTTAAAAACTTAAAATTCAGAGAGCGGAAACATCCGGGAGTGGCGCCACTGGAGCTTTTCATAACGAGGTGTGCCCGATGTTCGTCGTATTAATTCAGCCGGCTTGCGGCTGACTATTTCTGATGCAGTTGCGTGCAGCATATAAACCACGTGGCACGGCGTGGCGGAAATATGGCGGATTAGCGCGCTAAGCGGCAACACGTGACTGCTAACCTCGGTCCATCTAAATGTCGCGTCGGACTCTCTGCAACAAGTAGTGACCTAAACCGCAAACGTGTGGACGGCGGAGTATCTTCCCGCAAACTGAAATCCGCAGAAACCTGAAAATCCGCAGACAAGAATGACACTAAAAAGGAGCAGTTTACCAGTTAGATAGACTTGTTTATTTTCAAACGAATTCCATGTCACAGAACGTTAAACAACGAAACCTTTTCGTTCAGCGACAGCTGTAATTAAAACAACTATAAGGCTCTACGAACAATAACTTGTACAACAAAGTGCAGGTGTACTCCTTCGAAATAAGTGAAGGGACGCCCACAGGCCCGTCGAGAGCCAGAGCGGGTACTGGTGAGATTTTCTTTTTACAAGGCGCATTCTGGTGTAATTTATATTTTTAAGCGAGGGTGGGCCCCAAACGTCGTGGGGCCCAGGGTAACTTACTCCCCTACGCCCTCTCTCGACAAGCCTCAGAGGCGAATTTAGACGTGTTCAGCATATTGACAAAACAGGGGCCCCACGATAAAAGAGCCCATAAACCAGAGAACATTAGACAGCAGGGCAATATTTTCTGAGGAGAGCTTTTTGCGCCGTTGTACATGCATTGCTGCCCCGTTTTTGGCTGACTGTTTGCCAGAAAATTTATCTAAGTTAAAGTTACAGCGTCCATCATCCTATGCGCCCTGATTCTTTCTGAGACTTTGGCGCTTTATAAATCATTTACTTACTTATTTACTTACTCCATATTTTTACCTGACAGAGTAAATCGGGTTTTAAACCGGACAGTACCGGCACACATTATAAGCATTGTCTATGAACAATTTGTTCTAACTGCGAACACTCGTCAGTCTGCGGATCTGACAACGAAATTGAGGATCAACAGCATTAACCAATATACCCGAAATCCGAACACGTGGGATAGGCCTAAGTAGCGGAAGTGCATGGCCGATGCTTTTTGATGCGTCGGACGAAGACCTTCCGTTTGTGCAGCTGCTGTCCGACGCTATGTTTAAGCCCACCTTTCATCAGTTGTTGAATGTTAATGTTATAGGGTGTTTACACGATCCAGCAAACGTCCAGCGAACTTCCAGCAAATGTATTCAAAATACACGTGAATTGCTGGACGTTTGCTAGATCGTGTAAACACCCCACTAAGCACACTGTAGGCCTATATGTTTGATCCGATGTTAGTAGTAAGTCAACACAACGAATTGCCCGTAGCGGTAGCGGTTTGGGCCGTAACAACGTGTCATTACGAACGAAGCTGCTCTTATTCTTACTATGACACACAGACGCAGACTGATTTTAAATTGCAGGCTAATAAATTTTGCTGTTGCGTACAGAAATTAACTGCAATATAGGTCTATCGAGTAAGACCTGAAAATTTCTGTGCTTCCGATTGCAAATAAATACAGACGGAGAAAAACGATTTTTTTTGGTTTTACACAGTGTTTCATAAAAAGACCCCTTTTTGTTTTTTTCATAATTCACTCAAATGACGATCAATTTACACAAAATTTGTAATAGTTGTAGCTGAAGAAATACTAATTCAAAATATTGCAACAAAACATGGCAGTTGATTAAATATTTTTTGCTAGTCCTGACTTAATGCTGACGTCATAATGTGTCACAAGTACATTACAAACTGGATAGTCTCAACTGGTGCTGTCAGTTGCCACCCTGCTCCAATGGTGAAAATCTGGTTCATTCATGACAAATTGTTAAAGTTTTACAGTTACAGCTACAAAAACATGCAAAGCGATGGCATTAACGTGTCTGTGGGGATAGTTGGACTTTTACGCGTTCAAGCAAGACAGTGCACTAGCACACCGAGCTTGCATTTGGTTGCATTTTTGGATCGCAACACGCCTGATTTCATGTCCACTTATTGCTTAGTGCTGACACAATAAACATTTTTCATTAGCGAACCAGCATAAGCTCACAATCGAAGCAGGGTAGCAACTGACAGCACCAGTTGAGACTATCCAGCTTGTATCAGTGACACATTATGACGTCAGCATTACGTCAGGACTAGCAAAGAATATTTAATCAACTGCCACATTTTGTTGCAATATTTTGAATTAGCATTTCTTCAGCTACAACTGGTACAAACTACGTGTAAATTAATCATCATTTGAGTGAATTATAAAAAAAAACAAAAAGGGGTCCTTTTTATGAAACACCATGTATATTTACTGACATGCCGTGTAATATTACACATCTCATAAAAACAAAAAGACAAGCTGAACCCGTAAAAACTAAAGTAAAGATACTGCAGCATAACGGACTAGTAGGCCTATCACGCAAACAGTTTGTTGCAGTAAAACTTTGAAAGCAAACAGAACTTTACTAAATTTTCTGAGAATTGCAATAAAAGTTCCAGGGATGGGATGAAGGTTTTTTAGGGACAGGCGGCAACCAAAAACGCAATTTTTACGTCTACCTTCTGAGTTCTGACGCTGCCTTCAGAAATTAACTGCAATATAAGATCACCTACAAACCCGGAAATACCGGCATGGAATCTGGAAATCGGCACAACAGAACGCAGGGTACATATATAGTTTGGTTAATTATTGTTGGATTTTAAGCAGGGTGCAATTGCGAAATAATTTAGTCTTCCTTTTTCTAGCCCTGCTATTTGGTCGGCCATTTTCCGATCTAGCGAATCGAACGCCCCTACTCATCCCAGACAGTTATTTTTTTACATTTTAGTCTACTTTTTCTTTCCCTTGGCAGAGGCCGGAGCACCCTCCTTTTCGCCGGCAGCCTGCAGTCTCTTGCTGATGGCGTCTTCGCTGGCTTTGATTTGTTCGTCGACGGAAACGCGAAGCTTCTTTAGTTCCTCCGACAGATGCTGTCGTATCAGCTGCCGCAGCTCGCTCTTCGCCTCCTCGTCTAAATACACGCATTCAACAGAACACGTTGTGCGTAGAAACTCATCAAAATCCAACCTATGTTTTGTTGTTTTTGTTGACGTTTCAGCAACTGCTGAACCGGTGCTGACGTTTTCGCAGCGACACCCGTTGGACAGTCGTTCCAAAGAAGGCAGCCGCGGATGCCGACATCAACGAAAACAATAAAATGTATAGAAAAAATAAAGACTGTATTTTGATAAATTTCTATGAATAATAAACAACATAAAATGAGAGACTATCAACGCCTTCAAGTCACAGCTTGACAGGTTAAAAACTGAAAAGATTGGCTTCTTCACGAACTGACTGTCTGCCAAGCCAAATGGACACATCTGTTCCATATCCTGGAACCAGGTGCATCCGCACCTGGTACGTTACCTGAAACGTGAACAAAGTGACAGACAAAAAGAAAGAGACCTTCATCTGGAGTCTCCTCTTTAACGTCTGTCGCTGACTGATCTTCGATGTCATCCACGGCAGAGTCCGGCACAGGCTCCACCGTCGCTTCACTCGGCTCTGCACGACGTTATACAAGCAACAACCACCGACTAAAAAAATCTAGAAAAGATATAAAGAGCATCGCTTTTTATGGAAAACACATCGCAAAATTATGGAGCGTCACCTGCCAGATGGGATAACACAGTGTTGCCTGCCACCCAACACAGGTAAACGCACCCGGCTTCAACCCTGCAGCCAGAGAGTCCAGTACCTGATTTACCATACCCAGGAGGGATGGAAGGCTGAGTTGAACAGCTGTTGTTTACACACCAAGATGGTTCACCTGTCCGCTGACAGTCACCCATCTAAGTAGTAACCACTTGATAGCGTCCCAACTAGGAGTTGAACCAAGGACCTCTTGATCACAAGTCCAACGTCCTAACCGTTACACTTCTACTAAGCCACCTTGACTCACGTCTGAACTAATATGTCTGCTATATTCGGTGAATAAGGTTGTAGTAGCAGTCTACATAACAGCCGCATCAGTTTTTGTAACTGATGCCGTTGAGAACTTTTATGTCAATTTTAGACGTGAACTGAACTGATTGCTGTTTTTATTTGTACATTTTCTGTCTGTCTCTATGTCGGTTTTTAGACTTTTATTGTATTTTATTTCTTAGGCCATTCTACATTGTAACTGTATCTGCTATTGTCTGCTATGGGCGAACACAGATGCTTATTGCTTCTGATAAATTAGTACCATTTAAATCAATACTATTACGGGCTAGAATCTGGGAGTATGTGTATGTTAGACCACTGCTAGAATGGATAAGCGAGTAAGCAAAAATTATGAATTTAACTTTCTCCAAACACTGGTCTGACACATTAAATCTAAGCTCAGACTTCAACGTCGTATGCTTTGTCAAGCCCAAATTCCATTACGCCGACTTTCACCGAAACTTTCTCGCAGGAAAAGTCGTGGACACAAACCACGAAAGTCGCGGACACAAACCATCTCAATATGTCAAGATGTTTGCGACAAAGTCCGTGACAAGTCCGCGACAAAACCATTTGTGTTGCTCTAATGGAATTTAGTCCGTTACAATGCACGGGGAAAGTCGGCGACAAAGTCCGCGACAAGTTTCCGACAAAGTCGGGGACTTGTCGCGGACACAAATCATCAAAGTACGCGACACAAATCACGTCGCCGACTTTCATGATTTGTGTCCGCAACAAGTTCGCGACTTTGTCGGGAACTTGTTGCGGACACAAATGTAGTTTGCAAATTGTAGTTTAGTTACAGTAATACCTGGTTCAACGGGCGTTGGGGTTGGCAGCGGCAGACCAAGGTAAGACACCGTCAGATCCAGTGTCACCTGTAGTATTATACAACGCATTATACAATATTAGAGCCAGGTAAAGACGCGGTTCAACAGTGGTAGTGTTCAAACAGTGTCGAAAATGTTTTGCTGCAAATGGTTTGTGTTTCATTCCACGTTTGTGCAACCCTGTCTACTTGCAAGAACATTTTATGCCAAAACTAACTGAAACGTTTCATGCTGAAACGTGTGCAAAAATTCTTTTAAAACATTTTAATAGAATGGTGTACAGTTAGGCAAATAAATGTTTTGAGGTTTTAAAAAATTTGTGCTTTATTTCCATGCAACAATAAAGCCATACCAAAAATTGCATTCGTAAAAAATTTGTCTGCAACAAAATGGATGCACGGGCTCACAAACTTTGGTGAAAATATTCTACACACATATTATTTTATCCAGCAATAAATGAATCGTACAAATGATCATAAAAACAGTCATCCCTGCATAAATTTGCAAACTACCAAAAATGTAGGCTAGGAGTTACTGAATCCGTTAAAAGTACCCGTTATTCTAGATATTTGAATAAAAATTAATGCATCACAACTACAACTAATCAGCCAGATAAGTCGCATAGCTTCTTGGCCTGTATGCGAGCTTTTAGTGTTTTATTTATAAATATAACATGAAAAACGTTTAAGCATTTGCTGTAGCTTTTTGTCCAGAGAAGAGATCAATGTGCTTTGTGAGTGTACTGTGACAAAACTACTAAATTGTTAGCCTATGAATAACTTATCAAAATAGTCGAATGTTCTCATTCAAAATTTACTTAGTTACTGCCTTAGTAAGTTACTTAATTACTTACTTGCTAACTTGGATTAGGAATATAAGAGAGGACGTACGCTGGGAGTGAAGGCATACTTGTAGAGCTTGAAGTGACGGAAATACGTGTTTATGACGTACTCGACAATCTTGCGCACTTCATTCGCTCCAAACAAGTCTATGCTGAAAGGCGGTCGCTGCATACACAATATATAACATTGTGGAATTAAGCAAAAACTTTAATAAATATTAGACTAAATGCAACGACAACGCTAATAAAATAATGATAACAAATTATCGACAATAAGCTGACAGGTTGGTGTATTGGCAAACAGTTGATCTTGGTTGACTAAGTTGTTCTACATTGGGCCCGGTTTCTACTATGAGATTGGGGGCTGTCTGACAGATAAACCATCTCGGTATATAACAAACCACAAAGGTCAACTCAGCCTTTCATCCCTCCGAGCTAGGTAAATTGAGTAATGGCCTGTATGGCTGGGGTTAAAATGGGGCGTGTTTACCTGTGTCGGGTGGCAGGTAACACTGTGATTCCATATGGCAGGTGTGGCTTCGTAGCTCTGAGATGAGTTACACGAAAAGTTTTACCCAAGTGTAACCCTTTCTAGCAAAAACGACACTTTTAACAGATGTCTGTACAGGCATGATTTCATTCAATATGTTAAACAGTTAGCAAGCAGAAAAGCATGTGAACCCATTACAACGGCTACTAGGAAAAGACTAAAGCCCACTGCAATCACTACTGGGAAAAAAACAAACCTTGACTGCGTGACAGAGAACAAGATCTTTGAAATACGCAAAGCAACTATCCACGTTGCCGAACGGAGTCTCTGTACAAGCAACACAGAAAAAACTGGAATCTATAGATAAAATAGAACAAAAACCAAAACAAATGCAAAAATGCTGATCGGTGCTGTCTCCTGGTAAATCATAAATAAGTAATTGCAAGTTTTGGATAAGTTTCCATCCCCTAGATCTGTCCTTACCATGGAGGGTCAATCACCAACTAACACAATGTGCCACTGCAAGTGCACCAGCCAAATGGTAAATCTAAATCTGTCGAACGGTTTAAACAGGGTACATGACTGTGACTGACAACAGACAAACGACAGACCATGCTACAGAGAAGTGGGTAGCTATAGGCGAAATCACTTGCACTAGAACGATTTACCTAGAAAGAAGAAATGTCGCAAAAAGTTTGTGCCAATCATGCATGGCGTTTGAACATTACGTTGAAGATAAAACATGTTACACAAACACTTGCTCAGTGCAGACTTATGGTAATCCAGACAATTGTTTAACATACATCATTGCAAATATAAGCAAAAATTCTTGGGGAGGTTTATTAACAGCCAGAACTCTCTGCGTAGTCATTTTTCAGAACTGCTGAAAAGGATTTAAACAACTTAACAATATAACTTGCTGTGACATTTACATAATAATTTCTTGTGACATTTTTAAAATTTTTAGTTATGTTTAGTTAAATTCAATTTCACATAAACTCTTTTACTACCATATTTTTATGGCGTAGTAAAGTTTTATATGCATACCAGTACAGGCCTCGTGAGTTCTTTTGACGATGGAGAAAAAGGCAGAGGTCTGGTCCTTGCTGAACTGGCTGTCTCGAGCAAACTGCAGCGTGTAGTAGTACAGATCCAGTAATATGGCACTCTGATAATTCTGCTCATAGTCATCGATGCTGAATATTTGCGCCAACTCCCTACGTTCAAATATGCAACCAGCAGCACCTAATATAGTGGTAACACTGTTAGTCGCATCAACGAAGTTACTTCACACTGAGCCAGGTTAGTACTGAAATGGGTGACCACTGACCATTCGCTGTCATACAGTCTTAGTATGTAACCAAGCCAGTGCCATCCAGGTCAACTCAGCCTGGCCATCCCTCTGTGGGTGAGCACAATCAGTACCAGCAAAAGCTAAAACTTAAACATGAATACTGCACGATAAACTATCCCCTGTGGTCTTGCAGTGTAAACTGGTGTCTAGCTGACAGCTAATAAAACGAAGATCAGCATCGCCCTATGTGCCTTAAGTACGGTTTGGGAAGGACTATACATTTTACTTTTTGTCAAACACTCCTGCGGCTTTAATTACAATCCAGGAAACAGAAGACACAATAGGTGGCACTCTTCTGGATGGTACTACATGTCCCCACCGCCATCTAAAGTTATTGACTGTGTTGCTTTTATATCTCATGTTCTTTTATGCAGTGTTAAATGTTGCAGCCTGCTGACTGTTATATGGCAGAAATATATGATTTCATTTGATCGACATACAACACACTGACAGCCTGAGCTTCGAGTTACCGGTACTTCAAACCAGCAGCAGAAAACCCAAGAGAAAATCTTTAGAATTGATGCATAACTTATACAGATTAAAACACTCAAGCACATTATCAGCATAACCAAAAACCATAAACACATCTTTAGACGTTGTAGCTTTGGCAGAGTTTTGCAAATAAATTTACAATGTCGAAAGTCGATACACTCACAAACTAGTGCATAAACATTTTAACACTCAAAAGAATTTAATAAACCAAACATAGCAAAAAAAGAGAATTTAACCTACATTCTTATGTTCTCGGCTGATGTTATCTGTTGCAGAAGATCCATGTCAGCAACATTAAGGTCAGTCCTGCAGATATAATATTATAATGCACCCTATTACTATAAACTACCTTAATAAATACATACTAAAACATCTGAAAAGCACAAATCTCCACTGTTATACCTCACAGTGATAATTACCATGACAGATGTCATGATGTCATAATATTTAGGCATATATGGGCTCATCATAGACGGCCCACACATAAAGGTAATGCCATCTAATTAATTGTAGTAAAATACTGCTATCTCACCGGAGATGCATTGATTACATGTAAAATTAAAGAAAATTTTTTTAAAAACATGAAAACAGTTATCAGACTTCAGCCCCATAATAAATCCATACCAAATTTTTAAACCATAAAATAACAACTGTGCAAAAAACAATCAAAATCCATTAACAACATACTAAGTAATTGTGTGGATAGGAGAAAAGTAAGACAAAGAGACAAACACACACATACAGAAAAAATTACTTTCATCAGAGCAATTGAAAGTTAGAAGCTACGCATTGAATTAAATTATCATTAAATACCTTATTATCTTACTTACCTTATACACATTAAATTATTATCATTTCTGTTCTGCAATATAACTGAATGTTGAAAAACTCTGAGAATTATTTCAGAATGCTTACCACACAGATATTGTAGCTCGATGATCTTTCGGCTGCAACATAATAAATTTGTTTACACATTTCAATAAACTGAATAAAATCTCAAGAACAGCAACTCACTATAAAAAACGTACCATGAAAAAGAGTAAAAGTGCTTGTAGCATCTACTTGTTTGCAGTATATTAAACAGTAAAATCTATTTGATAAAAGTGTGCACAGATGTCACATTTTCATCACACATATGTTGAACAGGGGCACAGGGGCCCTAGCACCTGTCCCCTTTTAATTTAAAAGCAGAAAAATTAATGAATAGATAAAATTAGCCACAAGATTAACACCTAACTTAAAAATATGTACTCCTGCACCACATTTTTTCACATTTTAAAATATGTCCCTGCTGAGCATTAATTTAGATATTATTTAATATGTTTGATAGTTTAACTATGATAAGTTATACCACTGAGTCCCTCATCTTGCCACAAGCAGTAGTGTGAGTGTTCAGAAACAGAGACTGTGGAGTCAAGCAGATTAGCAACCAAAAATGCCATTCCGTCCAAAGTACAAAAATACAAAATAACATAAAGCAAAAAAAGATAAAAAGTGCAGAAACCAAAGAAAGTAAACAGCTGTCGCAAAACCTGTCACTGTGACTTCAACAGGCAGTGGTGTCGTTAAAAAAGTACCGGTAGATGGGCAGAAAGTTGTAATTTTCCAACAGACTGCTGCAAATTTCTTACAGAATTCCTTCAGAAGACACAGGCAAATTTCGCACAAAGAAGACTATGAAATACGGATGCTCAAAATTTCAATTTAGCTTTTTAATTTCCCCAAAATGGGGGAAAGATCTACGGTATCCCAACTTTGCATTTTTGGACGACAATCTTCCTATAAAAATACTTTCCAACAATGCCCCAACAGCCAAAATTTTATAATTGGAAAGAGGCATTTACGCCAGTATGTGAGTTCAGGTTTAGTCGAGAAGTAGGATTATCGTTTTGGTCAACACTTTCTCTTAGAATAAATACCAAGATAATCGGAAACATGAACTGAAGTTAGAAATTGGTGTTATCTTTCTTCTAAGAACCAACATTTCCGATTATCTACCAGATAAGAAGAAAGATAATCGGAAATGGCAGCTAACACCAAACTTAATCTGAGCATTACTGGTTAACACCAGAGAGCTCCAATGCAAAAGAATAGGTGTAATTTCTTAATCCCCAGCGATTAGAAACTTTCTAATCGGTTTTCAGTTCATCTATGGATAAGAAGTACAAGTTAATCGGATTCGGTTCTTAGCGGATGTCAGATTAAGCGGATGTCGATTAGAAAAAAAGATGATCCTACTTCTCAACGAAACATGAACTCACGCACTGCCAATAGTCACAAAAGACCAAGCGGCGGGGAAAATATCTGTTCAGAAGTGAAACGAAGGCATTTTACCCGCGCAAGCTTAGTAACATTCTGCTGTTCGCTGTCGTCGACGAACAATCTTTTATTCTGGTACCCATCGCACGTAAATCCGCGATCCACACAGTCTGGCGGCTCTGTTACTTTGCCAAGTTTGGTTATAGAAAGATCACTATTCTCCGGAATTTCTTCGACAACTGACAACGCCGAAATTCGTGATGCCGATGTGCCTTCCATTTTGAAACTGCTGGCGTCGGGCGTCGCTTAGCAACGGTTCAGCTGCCATATCGCAGAAAATAAGTAGGCCTAATTAAAGCCCTCTCGAGGCAACGATGTAGACTACACCGTTAGTCATTTTACAAGCTACAGTAACGGCATTTTTAGTGTGGCGGGAACTCTTTATCATTTTTTGCAATTTTTTTGCCTAGTCCGACAGCGAAAGAATTTTGACAAGAAGCACAGCTGCCGCTAAGGTCGGCCAACCAAGCTTTCTAAGTTCTATAGGCCTATCCGTAGTCCCTAGTTCGTAGGCTAGCGCCCGACTTCCGGTCGCGAATAAGAAGTAATTTTCCACTGTGACTACAATCTCATGCACGCTATGATGACGCTGCTATATCGAACGCTAAAGTCAACGCTGGAATACGATACGGGATACCGAATCATTGTGGTGCACTCTTGCTCGTCAGCAGCAACTCATTCCTAGCAGCTCACTGTCCGTATGCTCTGACAATATCGTACCGTCACCGTTCATATAGCAGCGTCACACAAAGTAAAAAAAACTGAAACGTTTAAAAGAAAAATAAAATTTAAAAAATGACACCCACAAGGGATGTCTGAAAACAATAATGCTGCATGAGACGTCACACTTCGGACGCTATAAGCCTACAGTCGAAACATAGGCCACTGTCGAAATTAAAACAAAATCGTAAACTTGCATTTGATAATTAGCGTATGAAATTTTCGGGGATTGCTGAAAATCCGTGTACCGGGTAAACTTTTTGCGGTAGGCCTACGATCGCAAGTCGGTGGGCTGTGCTCTATTTTCGTACCAGTTACCGGTAATCTATGAACTCATCTTTATTCACCTTACAATGCCGAGCGCTTGCGGTGATATTGCGCAGAACAGTGCGTGCTTTGTGAAAGTTACGCAACGAGATCAGAGTTCAGTTAGCTGTTGTCAAGTCATTAGTATCTGCATCATCATCATGAGAATCAGCAACAACAACAACATGGCGACATCAGCTCATCTTCTAACGATCATCAGCATTATCGTCTTCTCTGTTCTTCTTCTATCAGTCGTTCCAACTCAAGGCTGGGATTTCAAAGATGGTTACGGTGAGTGAAATGAAATGTGATAGATAATTAAACAAGCTTTAAGTTAAGACTCCTAAGCTCTTTGATTAATAACGTAGACGACATACAAGCACGTCAGCAGCTTCGTATAGTAGAAGACGTAGGCCTATGCTCTCAGTTGTTTTAGGCCTATGCGTTTTAGGCCTGCATGTAGGCCTATCACACTTCAATGTTTACTGAGTTTTAGCCTTATATTTTTACTGCGGGCAGCCACATACGTGCAGAGATGGACACGAATCGGGTCCGGGTCGGGTCGCGGGTCAGACGTATACTTTTTACCGGACATTTTTGTGTATTATTTTACATCATTCGTATTCTTACTGTTGTCACTTAGTTGACCAGGACAGCACCGACCAGTCTGTAGTTCAAGATCAGATAACCAGCAATGGTTACAAGTAATTTTATGAGTAGTTTTACGACGCTACAGTGGGCAGCAGAAAACTGAGCGACGACAATTAGTTGCGCCGAGTCGCCGTTCGAAGACTTTCACTGCATGAGATCAGTCGCAGCCGCAGTTTGCAACGTTAACAACAGGCCAGCCGACAGCATGACACCAATTTCAGGGAACCCGGAAAACACCCAGCAGGAGACGGCGTAACGAGTATTCATTGCACTATAGCTCTGCCAGACAGACGATTGTATAGTAATTCGTAGGCTTACCACGCGTTTGAAGTGTGAATAGACAATTGGTATAGACGCCAGTCCAGCGCCGCAGGAAACAAAGAAAACGAACTATTTGAAAACTTGGTCATACTCAA
>Ga0056128_1000310_pt1 | contig 39798 bp, 29 predicted proteins | sample WorMetLIZISLAND2_FD_71113 | JGI IMG/M metagenome (GOLD analysis project Ga0056128, IMG submission 71113) | Marine gutless worms symbiont microbial communities from Max Planck institute for Marine Microbiology, Germany - Olavius geniculatus... ... | reverse complement strand
TATTTGCTGTTTTATTACTAAAATACTGTTTTCCTACTGGTGATCAGTTACAAAGATATTGCGCTTCAGATATTTCTTACAGTAGCCAAGCCGCTTACAACTGTTACTTACTACCTAATGGCATGACTGAACACACCAGACGACACACGTCAGCCATGACGTCACCGCTGGCCAGCATTGCTGACAATACTGAACAAAATTCCTTTTATATTCACAAAATGGCCATATAAATAAACAAACTAATATTGCACGCATCACCCACTTAATATAGGCCCGGAAAACACTTCATTAATGCTAATTTAGGGACGTGTGAAGATGACAAGGCCAGCCTTTTTATCATTGATGGTGTTTGACGATGTTTGACTGTAATTAGTACAGATAAATAACCCACACAATACGATGAACAAACAAACAAATATGATGAACAAACCTGCAAGAAACATATTCCGCTCGTTTTTCAATCAAATTTTTTCATACAACGATTAAACAAGTGAAGTTTTTAGATCAAAAATAATTTTTTAAAATCTGCCATCATTTACTGTAGCGAAGCGCAATGATATCTCGTGTGTACTAAAGTAGTTCGCCACATTAGAGCTGTGCTGTTTGGAATAATTTATTATGGAAGTGCACTTTCCCAACCAAGTTATTATGTTCTAGTGAAACAATTCATCACATTTTTATTTTCCTGGGAAGGGGGCGCTGCCCCCTCCCCAGGCCCACCCCATTTTGTGGTTAAGGTAGTAATTTTGATAGCAGTTGTGCATAACTGTGCACAGGTCACTGATCCTGTTTACTTATTTGAGCTCATGACTAAATGGCTAGTGTCAATGAAGAAAATGGACCCCTATAGACGCAAAAATCTCGCAGATATCTTTTACACAAGCTGAGTTATAGTCAATTTTGTCCCAAATTTCGTTGCCATGGCAACAGGGGTCAATCGGGGAAAAATGCAATTGGCAGCATTCGATGATGCATCCCCGAAAACCCCCCTATAGGCGCAAAAATCTCTTACGCAAGGCGAGTTAAAGCCAATTTTGTTCCAAATTTCGTTGCCATGGCAACGGGGGCCAGTCGGGGAAAAATGCAATTGGCAGCATTCGATGGCCCATCCCAGAAAACCCCCCTATAGGCGCAAAAATCTTTTACGCGAGCCAAGTTATAGCCAATTTTGTTCCAAATTTCGTTGCCATGGCAACGGGGGTCGGTTGGGAAAAAATGCAATTGGCAGCATTCGATGGCCCATCCCCAAAAACTCCCCTATAGGTGCAAAAATCTCATATGCAAGTCGAGTTATAGCCCATTTTGTCCCAAATTTCGTTGCCACAGCAACCAGGGATGGTCCGGGGTAAAATTAAATGACACCATTAGATTGGCCATACCCGAAAACAATACCCTAGAACCAAAAATTACGACTCTATCTTATGCACAGCCAAAGTTATGACCGCTTAAAGAATTGCTTAATTTTCCCCATAGGCGCCATTGTAATTTTTTTTTGATTTTTGCGAATAAATACGTTAAATATTAAATTTTAATTTTCTAATTCCAAAAAAGCACTTCCTTGTGCAGAACTGCGTCGTTTGACGCATTAAGTGTAAAAATCCCTTAAAAGGTCTGACCTGTGGGTAAAATAGGCATATATAAACAAAAATTTTTGCGTATATTTCACCCATTTGCCGAGAAGCCCCTCTTGGAGGGATTTGCATAAAATTTTGCATGAGGGTCATCTCGCCGACGTAATCAACTGTGCCAAATTTTATCTCAATCGGATAAGGGGTTTTAATTCTGTGGGGGGTCAAATTTTTGGCTTTCCCATAAGAAAGAGAAGTCGCCGTTAACACAGGGCTTGAACTACCGTTCAGCCTGTGATTGCAGCATAGATTATGTTGCTTTGGCATGAAGTTATAATATTGGTTTTATTCTATTGAGAGCTAACAAAAGTAATATGGCTTAGTGTTTTGAGATCACTTATTGGTTATATCTGTACGTGTTTTGGTTACTTTCAGTATGAACTTTGATTAAATGTTTATATGCACAATTGTGTTTTCCATCCGTCTGTATGATAACAGTGAAAAATAGAAATGAAACTACGTGCATTTATTTTCAGCCATGTTTATCTGTCGATACGTTGATTTTAAAATAAAGTTTCTGTGTTCGTATGGCTAGCAAAAAATGATCCATAATTAATCTGAGAATAGTCGTGACTCGTGATGCTAATTTTTGTTCTAAAGCCTGTGTTGATAAAGAAGTGCAACTGGTGTATAGTTACTATGCAGTAATACAAAAAGTATTTTTTGTTTATGATATTTTGATCACATTGTATAAAGATAATGATATGATAACAATGCACTGATGTTTTCTAACAGTTTTTAGCACCTGACTTATAACATGATTTTGTTCACTTTGCTTTTAATTTGTGGTTTCTGGTTTTTATCGACAGCACAATGCTTCTTTAGTGCACTATCATTTTTTATGTTATCTGTGGTGTTGTTGATGGATCGTGCAATGTTCAATGTATATATGATTATATCTGAACAGCAGACAGCAGGCGACCTCTACCGCTGATGATGGTCCACAGAACGCTGCATCTAACACGGATGATGATCAGGTCTGCTATTTGTTTTTGGTACTTTTTCATACAAGTATTATGCTGTTAACATGCGTTCTGTTGTTACTGGGCGCGCCTCAGATTCAGTGAGTTTCTCGCTGACATTGTGTGCTTTATAAATTAAATTTACTTACTCACTTACTTACATGCTATTATGTTGTATTTTTATTTAACTGACCAGTTTCTCTGAACTTTCTCTAGGAAGTCGGGTTGCTACATGTGAATTTTTTTGCTTGGGGAAGCAAAACTTTATTACCCCGGTACACATTTTTAGAGTTTACTATTTTCCAGTCAGTAACGTCAAAATATTAGTTGATGTCTAGATACCGTTTGGCATGAGGACTTGCAGGGACATTACTAGCATTGTGTTGAAAGGGACTGTTGACGTTGATGCCAGGTGTTTCGGTTTTTGGTGGAACCATTTTCTTTCCCTTCTTTTTGCCCCGCTCTCTCTGTAAGACAAAATCATACTAGTTATAATAATAACTAGTAATGACTTGATGTTAGGATTTTAATTTTGATACGATATCGACAAAATAATTAGCAGAATATTGCGATATCTATATCGATATTTTTAAAATGATAAGTATTTAAATATTATACAAGCACTGGAACAAGATGTGAACATTGAGCAAGGCAGTATGCTTTACTCAGATAGTAGATACTAAAAATGTGTCAGTAAGCACAATTAACTAAAGACTGTTGTAACTGTCGTTAAATTAAGACACGACATTGTCAGTTTGTTTTGGTTAGTTTGTCGTTTTTTTGTTTATTGTTGTTTTGTTTGGTAATGCATCAAAATGCCATAATAAAAACATACATTTTTGGCGTAAAATAGAGCAATATATCAAAAGTATTACGACATATAAAGGATGTCGCGATACATAGAATAATGCAGTATTTTTTTCAGCGATATGGTACGATATATTGGTCTCGGAAACGATATATCAGTATTTTCGATATATTGAGTCATCGCTCATTGTACTCCTGAATTCATGTCAGTGTAGCAGTCAGTTGTTATCTTAGTCACTGACACTGAAATATATGTTTAAACAGTAAACACTTCAAAAACATTTATTTACATAATTTCATCTATGTTAGTTGATCCACGTGAGTTGATAATTTTGATATAGACACGTGAGCACTATAGAATTTTTTGACTGTCAAACGGTTTTACAGTTAAGTTATGTGTTGTATACAAGTGCCTCAGGACAGCACTACCGAAATTGGCCCCACTTTGTTTTTGTATAATACACATTGATGAACACTGGCAGTGGCAATAATCCTAAATACTTACTCGATCCTTAACCCTAACTGACCCCGACTCTAAAATGTGGAAAAATGCGATAGTCATAATTAATTTTTTTGTTATAATAAATGCCTGAGTTAGAGTTAAATGTTGCAAAGAAGCAAAGTTCACTGCTCCTTACTTTACTTTGTCTGAAAAGGTCGTCCTTGAAATGACCTATACTGTGTCGGGTGGGACGTTAAACCCTACTCACTCACTCACTCACTAATATCGTTACCATTATTGTGGGTTTTAGTTTCTGACCTTGGATGACATCAGAGAGTCTACCACTAGTCTTACTATGCGAGAGGATGGCAACAACAACAGCGTAAGTATTGTTTTTCCTTATTACTGCCTGTAAAAGTGACGGCAGTATTGTTTCAGCGTCAATTTTTTTCTCCATTAGCACAGTAGCTTACGAACCGTTGCACTTAGGTTGATGAAGTTTTGCACGAACCTGTACGCTGACCACTTTTAGAAGCATATTGAATTTCAGGGTCCATATGTAAGGTCAAGGTCACATGGGTTTTTGTGTGCTTTTGTCTGCATGATACCTGTCGGCAGTTATGTTTGCCTTGAGCGAGGGTTTTACAAGTTTGTTTTCTATTAAATTTCTGATCTCTTGTACTGTCGTGATACCAGCCGTAATCAGGTGACTATTAGTGTCGTATTTTGTGCAGTTGTTGATGCTTCAATTTTTTCAACTTATTAACCATTTATCAGTTAATCAATCTCAGTTTACATCCGTATTAGCTATACAATAAACAAAATAACCGTAAAAGAAATGACAGCTAGTGTTTCCTAATTGATAGTGTGTTTTTTTGCTTTTGTGTGTCATAAATGAATGTCTGTTAGTGATTTGTAGCATTACCGTTATTAACCAGGTACCTGGTTGCAATTACCCAGATACCTGGACCCAGTTTTGACTTCAGAGCAAGCAAAGGAAAAACAACAGCTAAGTGACATGTAGGCCTACACACTACACAGTCATCTAGTTACCCGGTGGTACCCAATATTTTTTTTACAAAGTTAGGTTTTTCATATAAATCGTTCATATCATGCCTAATGCCTACGATATTAAATAAGCATAGGTCCGACGGTTTATCAGCAGAACAAATGGCTGATGTTGAATCCAATTGCACAACCGACTTTCACCACAATAGCTGCAAGAAGCATGATTTTCATCGGTTTTATCAGTAATAGGTGCAAAAAAGTGGATACCAATTACCCGGATTTGGCACCAGGTAATGAATTTTGGGACCGGTTCGCGAACCCAGTTTCTGGTACAAATGACTAATGTTTGTCCCATCTGTTTGGCAGCTTACTGTTCATATTTTATGTATTGCTTATAATTAGTAGATGGATGTTGTAGGTTATCATCTCCAGACCTCTCTGCCCAACAGTTCTGCTCCCTCCTGATGAAGCTGTTAGAGCTAGCACCCCTCTTTACAGGTCAGGCATCAATTTTATGTATTTTTTTTCCAATTTAAAAAATGTTGTGACTGTAGGATTGATAAAATGTTTGTTGTTGTTTTTGTTTGGGCACATGTTTATTTCTTGGTATCGTTAATTAGCTGCAGTAACACATAGTATACACAGACGGACAGACATGTGACATGTTTCAAGTTTTCATCGGTTGACGATGCAGGTTGGTTATCAAAGCCATCCATATCTCAGTGCATTGTGATTGATTTTTTTTCATGTGATAGCAATAGCAGGTAGTGCTAGGTGCATCTTAGCTCTCATAGAGGCATCTGTTTGTGTGGGTGTCTGTGTCTCTTTTGCAGTCTGTGATTTTATCAAACTGGTGGAAGCTAGGATCACGGAATCTTTACTGTTAGCTCAATGAAAGACTCGCTCTAGTTTCAGGATCTGTGAAGCTTTTTCACAAATTTGAAAGGTGTCACGCTGATCGATGGCTCTAGATGAGATGGGGTAGGAAAATGTGGATTTTTTTAGTAATTAATTTGATGTTTCTGTTTGTTTGCTGCAGTACTCGAGGTGAGTTGCTGGGCAGTCGGATGGACTTTCGGTTGAATTCTGCGCTTGTTGACACAGTGACGGGTACCGTGGCACTAGAACGTCAGTCGCTGTCTCTCATTGGTTTCCAAACAGCACATCAGCCACAGGCCTACAATAAAGATGGTTAGTCTGTTGTTTCTCCATTAGCAATACTTTGTGTCTTAGTGGTGTAATTGTACGGTGTAAGACTTGCGATTACAAGGTCGTTGGTTCAACTCCTGGTCCGGACACTATCAAGTCACTTCTACTTAGGTGGGTAACTGTATGCGGACATGTAAACCGTTTTGTTATACAACCAACACCAAGGTCAACTCAGCCTTTTATCCTGCCGGGTTTGGTAAGTTGAGTACCTGCCTGTCTGGCTGTGGTTGAGGTGGGGCGTGTTCACCTGCGTCGGATGGCAAATAACACCATGTGTTATAGCAGGTGACACTCCCTATCTTTGTGAACGGGTTTTTGATGAAAAACTATACCCTTGAAACCTGGCAGTAGTGTCAGCGATGATGTGAACGTTGATGGGAAACTCTTTTAGGTTTCAGTGTACAAAGATTACCAGACACAAATTAAGCCTAACAACGAATATCGTGTGTGCCGTCTGCATGTCATCGTTTTGTTGAGTGGATGACGGGATGTCAGAACTCAAAATTACGAATCAACAATGAAATTAAATATGATCTGCATTATAAATTGGAACAAAAAATTGGACCATTGATGTTTCAGGGTATTTGAGAAACCTTAGAAACCTAGATTTTTCAAACAGATTTTTTAGTGTTGCTTGCCGCTTAGCCTGTGCACAGTGCACACGTCATCTGTGTGTATTATTATTATTATTATAATTATTTTTTTTAAATTAAAAAAAATTTACCCTGGTATTAAAGATCCCAGGGGTTAAAAAGTAAACTAAATGTTAAAAACTACTGGGATGACCAGAGGTCCGATGTATCGCTTGTACAAAAACTGTCACAAACAAGAATGGCATTAAAGCGCTGCATCAAACTTTCCTTGTTGCTGCTAATTCGGCCGCCGCTCCAGCTGTGGTGGCAGACTGATGAATATACGAGTCGGCCAGTGTAGATGTGACTGTAGCATCCCATGCCAGGGCCTTTCCTGCTTGCCATGGAATCAAGGTGATGCCGTCAGGCCTTCAGATGTCAGCCTGGAAAGAGACCGGACGGTTCCTTCCAAACAGGAACCCCTATAATTGTTATTTTTGTTATTAAGGACATTTATATAGCGTGCTTTTGCCATGCCTCGAAAGTGTAGTACTCGTGTCTGCTGTTCTGTAGCTGGTGCTGCTGCTGAGCCGTTGTTGACTGCACCGCTGCAGGCAGATGCCGGTGCTGCAGAGGATATCATGGATGAAGGCTGTGCATCAGGCTCCGACAGTGGTGAGCAGCCTTTTGCTTGTATTTGCTCTATTCTCAATTAGAGACTGCATGGGATATTTTTCATTAGAAACCACGGATAAAATTAGCAACAATTGGATCTCGCAGGATGGAAATTCAGTTGCAGAAAATCTCATGGTAGCGGTAGGAAGGACCCTGGAAGAATGCTGCACACAGCTTTCTGCCAGTTCAGTTGACAGTTTGCTGTTTCTTCACAGTGCATTTGATGACAAGTTCTAGACTTTGAGTTCTCAGTTTTTGACAGGATATTGTTGCATTTGTCTCTGCAACTTTGCTGATTTATTGAGTATTGCGTGTATCAATTGGAAATTAATTTTTTTGGTTAGGGAATGGGACAGTAACTGGGATCAACCTGGTAGGTGCAGAGCAGATGAGAGAAAAAAACTGCTGGTGAGGGAAATGAAATTGCCATGAGCTATGGGAATGGGAATCCGGAATAACTATGTGTTCCTGCACAAGTCTTTATCCCCAATATCTATACGGTAGTGTAGCTGGAGCATTACACATTGTCTGTGAGATGCTGCAGCGGCAAGCAGATTCATGTTAAAATCACCAGGTCATTGAAGCATAGTTTACTGATAATGGCATGGTAGACTGTTTGCTGTCTGAAGCTTGTGGCGACTTGTTGATCATTTATTTATTTTTCATGCTAATATATGTAAGTATAATGAATGCAGTTTTTGAAATAACAAAAGAGTAAAAACCAACGAGGAAGATCGAACAGAGAATTTTTGGACAACATTGGAGTAAAGGTGTGAAGCGAAAACATTAAAGATATTGTCGACAGAGCAAACGATACTCATTGATGAAGGAAATTCGCTGACAGCCTGGGGGGATTCCTACGGGCAGTAAGCCTATGGATTCAGTGATGATAATATTGTTTGGTTGATGTTTCAGACAACCTGGAATTGATGGATTGCAATGATGATGAGGATGCTCCTCCTCCTGCTGCTTTAGTCATCAGTCCACAGCAACCAGTTGTATGCAATCTTAGTACTACCAATCTTGGCTTAGTGGTGTAGTGGTAGAGTGTCAGACTTATGATCAAGAGGTCCTGGGTTTGGCTCCCGGTCATGTCCCTATCAGTTGGTTACTGCTTGGGCGAATGACTGTCTGCGGACGGGTAAACCATCTAAGAATGGCAGCTGGACCTGTGGTTTGCAGGTAGCAGACATACCACCACCCAATCAGCCACACTAGGCCTTCACATCATAGCCCGTAAGCTACTACTCATTTCCCATCCCGCTGAGGGTAACAGTCGGAGTTGTGAACGTTGATGTGTTGGTACTTTGCTGTTGGGCTTAAGTTGTTTTTAGCACTGTACTTGCTGTCATAGTTAGAAAACTTAGTTTTTTGGGGGGAGGGGGAGTGGGGTGGATGGGAGTTTTTAGGTTTTAGTGTACTGACATGACCAGAGACAAAATTAAGATGCACAGTGAACGTCTTTGGTGTGCCATTCTGCATGTCACATTGTTTTGTTGAGTCGGTGGATGTAACATCCGAATTCAAAATTATATCTGTTGTTCTGATCTGTTTCATGAACTTCTGCATCAGCGATGCTCACGATGCTCCTCCAGACCCTGTAGTTAGCCTCACCCTATTGTATTTAGAAAAATATGTTGTGCCGATAGGTCATGATTTTCATTTGTTTGGTTATTGAAAAGTATGGAAAATCTTTTTTGAAAAGTGTGGTCACTCTGAAAGATAAACTAGCATGCGGTGTAGTTTGAATAGCGAGAAATTTTGCTCGTAGTTTAGCTTTCAGCTGGTAACCAGAACAATGTGAATTGCAGGTAACTCGTAATGCAGCAAGAGCTGTCACCACAGATGCAGTCGTTAGTAAGCCGACGGCACCACCTGAGGTATTCATCAGTCTGTGACTATTTATTACTTTGTTGACGTAGGTTTATGTTCGACGGAATCAAACATTTTTCTAGTTGATTTATAGAATAAATTAGACTGATTTTTTAAAGACAAGCTGGTAGGCGACATGGCTTGCAGCACTGCATGCTTTGTAGGATAGCACGGACGTTGTCTATAGCACAAGGCATGCTTACAGTGGATAGATAGACAACAGGCATAGAGATGGAGACAGCCAAAGACGCACTGTTTGAGAATAAAGGTCGCTTATAGTTTGCAGTGTTGTGAGCTAAAAGTTACACAGTATCGTACACATTACATGTTGCACTTTGTCCTAATAATAATGATCATATTTATATAGCACCAGTATGCAGAGCTGCATTAAATGACAGTCACTAAGTCAGGCGATAAGCAGAAATGTGTATATGGATCAGGAAGTAAAGCTGTTTTGATTACGCACAGTGAATTAGTAATTATGATTAGTAAAAGGGTTGGCCGGGCGGCCTCGTCTCTCGACCATAGTCCAGTCAGGGCACCTGTCCCTGTTCGGACACATTGCGCGAGTGCCTGGTGGGACAGATGCGGGGCGGATCTTGGCAGCTTTCCCCATGGGGCGGTTCCGGAGGAGACCGCTGGAACGTCCTCGTATTACATGGATGAAAACTATTCAGCAGGATCTGAAATCCAGCGACCTGAATATGGACGACGCAGTTGACTTGGCTCAGAATCGTCCACTCTGGAGATTGATGTGTACGTTAGGCGCGACGCACTCTTAGTGGTGCTTACGAGAAATGATGACGATGATGAGGCAGGCTGGTACTCGATTTAAGTTATTTAACTACTCCAGATGGATGGAAGTTTGAGTTGACCCACCCTAGTAGTAAAAATTAACCTTTCGATAGCGACACAGCTGGTAGACGAACTCACAACTTTACGTCTAACATTCTGTCGTTATGTCACCAAGCTACTGATCTGTATGTTGTACATTTGTTAATGTTCCATGTCTAGGATTCCTGGAAGCTGTTGGATCCCTTTGAGGATGACTCTGCTTCTTTCTTGAAACCAAATCAGCATTGTGAGTTCTGCTGAGCTGTCTTATACATGTATTCAATCAATTGCTTACTTGCTGCAGTTGGTACAGTAGTGAATACAGTTGGGATCTAATTCAGAACAGAGTACAGAGATGGAGTACACTGCTTTCATGTTATTTTCATGTCGATGCTGAGTTTTTACTCAAATCTCTGGAATTTGTAATTACAACTACAGCAGTCAGTTTTGTTTTCCATTCAGAGCTTGTAGTGTCATGTGTGTGGTATTGTATATCGTTTCAATAACTGTATGTACTGTATACTAACTTATTCTATTAATTTTTCTAATGCAGCCTGCAATACTGCTGCTTACTTTAATAAATTATCATTTATTCATAACTGTAAGCAGACCTCAAATATTGCTCTGCTGGAGTCTGATACTATTCTCTCTCTGCATCTTTCATTTAATCTCATGACTTGATGTAACGATTTCATATTATGTGGAAAAATTAATATGATATACAGGAAATTGTTATTTCCATTGAGGATTTTATATACTGAATTCATTTTCTTTGTCGAATAAATGTTGGATGAGTTTTCATGTCCAGCTGGTCAAAGCTCTTCCGGTTTTCTGCCACGTTTGAAGTTCAAAGGTCTGAAGGCTGAGTTGACTTCAAATGGTGTTGGTTATTCCTGCAGACAATCACCCATGGATCCAAACAGTACGGTCCACTTTGTAGTGACCCAACTGGGAGTCGGACCCGCGACCTCCAGATCATAAGTTGAACATCTTAATTGCTATGCCACAGAGCTACCAACAGATGACAGGTTTATCACAGTCCTGTCTGCCAGCTGCCTTATCTCTTTGTGATAAGCGGTTCTTTTGATGTTGCTCAGCATTTGTAGGCCATCTTGTTGTTTTACCCAGCATATTTTCTTGCATTATATCCCGTCAAAGTAATATCCGTTATTGAAGAGACATGTCAGTTTGTACTAGTGATTCAAGCAGATTTGGAGAGTTATGTCATCAACTGTGTGCGTTGAAATGACATATTCTCTTTGCACGTGTAGGTAAACTGGTAAACAGAATACCAGCACGACTGCTGCAAGGTTCGGGAACAAAAGATTTAACTTCAAGTGGGACAAGAAAAAGAAAAGTTCGACGACCACCACCTCAGCCACCTGTAGAACTGATCTCATTCATGAACTTCTTCATCAATGAATGTTTGTACTTGCATTCATTGCAATACATTCTTTTTCTTCCTGTGTCATGCCCAACTGCTGTCAGTTGTTATTGAGTGTGGACAATGTATTTTGTTTTTAATAAATTTTTTATTTTATTGGCTATAGTCAGCATCTGCAGTTTTTGCTAGGTTTGTCTAACTTTGTAAACCACCATTCACTTTCTGCAAGCAGTAGTTTCAAGATTGTTTTTGCAGGTGTTGCAACTTAGAGATGCTCATGATAAATGACGTCACTGTCTAAACAGATGTGTCAGTTAACTCAGTTGACGAATCTGTTTTGATACATGTCCGAATTGGCAATTGACACGGAAACATGTTCAGTGTTTATTATTTTCTGGTATATGCGTAAAGTGTGTTGTTTTTGCAGATTGCTCCAAGATGTCTCGCATTCCGTCAAATCTAGTGAAGTCGCTGAAAAGCTGTGAGTTTGAGGACCTGTACTGGAAAATGGCGGAGCGACTCAAGAAGCGAGGAGCAAAACGTGTTCTCTATGTTGCAGCGGTCTGTGACTGATGACAGTTTCTGTTTTTACACTGTATATATTTATGTGAATTCCAGGAAAGAAATTCATTCTGTTACCGGTTATGGTCAACGTACAACTTTACTTTTTTCTCGTACATGTATATGTTGTATTTTTTTTCACTAAATACAGTTTCAAGCTGAATTTCTACTTTACAACAGCAGAAGATATAATACAAGGATTATAAGATTATCTTGTTTTGTATAAGGCCTGTTGTTAACAAAATAGTTTAGTCATTTGCCATACACATTGTTGCTTGTAGTTTTTGTGACAATTTGTGTCTTTGTGTAGTGTTGTTGATAATGTTAAATGTGGTTAATTGACTTCAGAAGTTCTTCCCGAGCCATAAGGCTCATACGACAGCGTTTTCTTAGTCCTCAGCCAGACACCAGCTTACACTTCAAGATTACAGATACAGGCTAATGCATCAAATGGTGTGCCTGTTTCCACATCATCTTTTGCTGATACTCATTGTGCCTACTTATAAAGGGATGGCTAGGCTGAGTTGACCTCGGTAGCTAAGCTGGTTAGATACTGAGATGGTTTATCCACCTACAGAAGATGGTAACCCAATCTAGTACTAATCAGGTTGATGCGACTAGTGGTGTTACCAACTAGTCCAAACTGACGTCTAATTGAAGGCGATGATGATAAGTGTTGAGAAACGTGTAAGTTGCTGCTGACATGGGAATGTCTGACTGATTATTAATTATATCACGAAACTGTTCGTTTCAATTATGCTGTAGACTGAAGATGGTAATGCACATGGTGATGACGATGTTGCTGGTGATGTCGACGCTGTACCTGAATTCCCAGGTGCGAATTAATTGCATGTTAAACCACTGTCTAGAGTGGGATGAGTCTAGGCAGTGGTGTAACCGACACTTATTCCATGGTCGTTGGTCTCTCTTGTTAATCAGTTTGGTCACTCATGGCTGCACCTATGGACTGAGTTATCAACACGCTATTCCCTCATAGCCAGTGCAGTAGAGATAGTCAGCTCGTGGAATAATTTCTATTGCACATGCACAGTTAATCAATCAGTACTATCATTTAATAAGAATGTTTGAGTGAACAAAGTTATAAAGACCATGCTAGATCTCAGTGCTTTTGAAAACTTAGTTATTGCGCAGGAAATACTTGGGGAATAGTTTTCTTAAAGATATTTCTGACGGGCTGATGAAATGTAACTGGTGACTCAGCAGATGGCGTATGCTGCAGCAAGTCGTTCCACACTGGTGGGCTGACAGCCGGGAAAGCTCGGCTGCCAACAGTTGATAGTTTGACAGTAGGCGCTAGCCGAGGGTTAGTGCCGACAGAACAAAGAGATGGTGGCTAGTTAGTTGTTATGTAGTACACGTCTACTTGTTGCTGCTGCTGCTGAACTTCAGCATAATGATCTAAAGATAAAAGGTAAAGAGTGCCGAGCTGTAGGTACTCAGCCTGCAGGTGTAAAAGTTTTATCCCAGAGGTAGTTACTATTACCTTCTGCCAGGCCTGCAGTTAATTTCCAGCTGCACAGCATCACTGCCGCATGGTTCCAAATTGTAGTGCTTAATAATGTGTGAACAACATACCCACACTTTGTTACCTGGCAGTGAATCAGCTGGCAGCTGAATTTATAACCTGTTGATCACGAGTCAAATGTTGTAAGATCCACTAAGCCATTAGGCCACACTTTACTACATTTTTTTAGTAATTTAGGTTGATTGAGTTACATCGTTGGAAGCATTATGAGAAGTTTCTGTGTTAAATTGCAGGAGTTGATGACGATGATGATAACGACAATGTTGATAATGAAATGCTTCAAATTTCGGATGCAGTTTTTCGTTCTGCAGGCTCGCATCCAACTACAGTCGATGTTGAAGTGAACGGTGAGCTAATATTATTCTGCTCGTGTCAGAGAGACAGTAAGTAAGCATTTTGTTACTGTTAGTCTGTTGTGATGTAGTTATGAAATGTATATGATAGACATCTGAGCACAGACAGGCAGTAAATGATGGCATAATCATAGTTACGCTGATATGAGAAATTGTGATTCGTTTTGTGGTGAAGTGTAATTTAATAAAGATAGAAAACATAATTACTAATCAGTTTGTACCATATTCGTTTTCTAAAGACTAGCAATGAGTAGACAGTTTGCTGAATGCATTACTATTTTCTTCTATCTCTTTAATAAAAGCTAAGCTACGGTAAGTCGTTTCAGTTATCTCGTCATGTAGAGTTAGTGCATGATGGTATAATGGCAGCTGGAGTATTGCATTAGGGCAGGTGCATTTCATCTTGACTCTCCGTCTGTCCACTTTTTATAAATACCTTTACCGGTTACTTGAAGGAAGCACATATGTGTATGTAAGTGCAATGAAATTACGAATGTTGTCACATTTATGCCACCAGTCTTGTGCAGAACCTTCCTGTATTATTTGTGTAGTACTGTGTTGTGTCTTGTATAGATCTGGTCGAAGCAATGCAGGATGCTGAGATTGTTACCTCTTACGAGCAACTTGTTCAGCAGCATATTGTAAATAGCTTTTTGCTGCTTGCTGTTCTCTGTCGTTATCAGTTAGATCTCGAACTAGACAAAAAAATGTCGGCCCAGTGCTGACACATTTGTGCAGCTGTTTGTCTAGAGTTGGAAAACCCTGACACTGATCTTTACCTGTGAGCTTTTGGTCTGAAAATTGTTGCACTAGTCACTCGTGCCCTGTGTAGAGTTTTTCTGCCCCTTTTAGTTACCAGTTACGATCCATATGGGAAACTGGTCAGAGGATGCGCAATATTGCAGTAGTATTAGGATGGTCACATAAAAATGAGTAGCTGTTAAGTTTATTCGCATTTTTTAAAAAATCATTGCCTGTTGAGTCTGTGCGAATATTGATTTTTCTGGATTAATTTGCATCTTTTCAAATTTGTCTTTGATTGTGATAACAGACAGTGACATGGACACACTGGTTTGTCTATCTTATGTTAGCTGAATTGTACGATATATTTTTTTAAATATAATGAATATGCATAGCAGTTTTTAACATGAGAAATACAACATTAAGTCCTATCATTGAATTACTAAAAATACTTTTGATAGAATATTGGATAAAAAGTTGTAAAATCTGTTTGTTTTCACTCTACTGTTCTCAGATCTTATGGTTCTGCTTTGTGTTGCAGTAGTGATTTTGTCTGGCTTTGGCAGCGTTAAGTAGTGAAGACAGTCTGTGTTTGTTCGGCTGATGCTCTGCAAATGTTGTGAATATCGTCAGCAAGAGGCACTAAGCACTGTTTGGTCACGTCGTTAAACTAGATGCCACCACACCTGCACACCAAGCGTTATGCCAGGTCATTGCAATGAAAGGCGGTCATAGCCTGGGGACAAACTGGCGAAGACCTTCTGGGCGTCCTCGAAAGACCTGGATACAGTAGATTGGCAACAGAACACCGGCCAGCTGGAGACAGATGTGGCAGAGTGCAAATGAACATGGACATCGTGGGGAGTCGCCGCAACGGACCTCAGCTGTCTACGCATCATGATGATGATGATGATGATGATGATATGCATGCGATTGGTTGCAGTTGTATGTTTAGTGAGGTTTTGCCCATCGTTTGTAGGCGGGGTATTTAGCGAATGCAAAGAAGTACGCGCAAGACACGGAACTGGGTCGACGTGTTGCGGAATGGCAGGAAAACATTCGGCCGCGTCTGGATGAGGAGGTATTGGATTTGTAGCTAGGTTTTTACACTTTAAAACTATGGACTGGCAAGTTTCTGGATATTTACCTGATGTGGAGTGTGGACATTATTTAGTAATGCTTATTCTAACAATTTAGAACTTGTGGAATATCCAAAGCCTGTGAATCAAGACATACTTGTGGTTACTGTGGACTGCAGGAGAGGAGACGTGTGTTTGACATTCATACCTATGGCCAGGAGCTGATAGCGAAGCTGGAGGCTCTGGGTGGCGCTGTTTCTCCTGTGCTCTTCAGTAAAGCTGTCGGTGGACACCAGCAACATGAAGTCTGCCGTTACTTCCTTGCTGGGCTTCAGCTGGTACGTACCTACTTCTGATCATAGTCCCATGAGTTCAAACCTTTTTAGCCAAGGCCATTAAACATAGTCTTGAAGCCACTGGGCCCACCAGATCAGTGTGGTAACTGAGCTTGTGTCAGCAGCAACGGAAGAAGATTTGCACATCAGTGGCTCATCGGTTAAAAAGTAGGCAGAGCTGGAAGTTGCAAATTTCTGACAGACAGCTGGTGCAAATTTTTGACAGGATGCCAAAAATTTTAACTCTGCCCTTAAACTGGCCAAAAATAGGAATTTTTAGCCCCAAATTTTGCTTTTTTTCACGAAAATTTTTGGACAAGCAGAGCATTTTTTGACAGTCCAAAATTTGTGGGGCATGAAGGAGCAGTTGCCTTCGCGCCCTCAGCCACGATTAGTGATTGCAATCCCAGGATTGGATTCTCAATCCCGGTATCCGGGATTGAGAAATTTGTAATCCCAGGATCCCATTTCGGGATTAGACTTACAGATTGGTCCTTATTTTGGTATCCCCAATTGACATATTTTATGCACGGGGCCCCACGATAGGTACATTCAAACTGTAGAGAGTGACAGTGGCTGTCAAAATACAAATTTCTGGCAACAGCACGAAGTAGTACTCTAGTGCTCATAAAATATTTGATTCACCAGACAGCAAAAAATTCTTATTTTTGTCATTTAATATGCAAAAAAGTACAATTTTAGCTAATTTTTGTAATGCTGAAATCCCGGGATTGAGATGCTGCCAATCCCGGGATTCGGGATTGGCGAAAACGGCCGGGATCCCGGGATTCCAAATCCCGGGATTGCAGTCTCTAGCCACGATGCGTCACACGTTGCAGGGGATTCAGACTCATCACTATTGCATTTATGCAAATTTAAATGACTTTATCCAGGTTAGTTCGTTTAAACTTTGCTTTAGGTAGATACTTAGACCATACTTTTGGACTTAGGCTTTAGACTTAGACTAAAACTTTGGTCTAAGTCTGCAGTCTGCACTTGGACCGAAGTTTCAAAATCACTGTATTTTTGACTAAAGTAGTTAGACGAAGTTTAGGCTCAACGAAAGTCTCAGTGAAAGTCTAAGTTGAAAAGTAGAGTCAGACAATGTATTTGTGTATGCAGGCTAACGATGGCAACGTGGAGATTGGTCGGGGTGCTGACGGTGGTTGTGACTCGCACAAGACTGTTAACACGGCAACGTTGAAAGTTTTGTCACGACAACAGCGCTTTGAGGACCTCCAGAGCTACCGAGCTCCATCGCTGCAAAGAAGGGACGCCATGTAACATAATGTTGTCTCTGCCGTCTGCGTTGCATGTTTGTTAGTTGTTATTTTTTTATTAAGCACTGTGCATGTTTGGACTGTGGCTGGTAGGGATTAAAAAGGATTTAATGTCACTAGTTAACTTTCGGAAAATAAGCAGTGAATTAATGGTTAATTTCAATTGAAAACCGGACATTAGTAATTATCAGAGAATGTATATGATTTTAGTAGAGCTGTCAAATTAACGCAGTAACTTAGTGTGGTAATGCATTAAAAAAATTAATGCACATACATATTTTCTAAATTCGGTGAGGCAGATATTTCAATATTCCATTAAACTGCGTTTTTGCGCTTTTCACAGAGACAACTGCGAATTTCCAAACTTCAGTTCTGCCTCCAATTTTTTCCGCATGGACGTTTTCAGCTTCAAGTTTTGCATTTTTGAGCAAATGTTTTCTAACCCGAAGATTATCTTACAATTTTCTGACAGCCCAAAATTTAGCAGAGAGGCAATTGCCCCTTGTCCTCATGCCACTATGCCACTACTAGCAGAGAGGATATTTTTGTTATATGTAATTGTCTTGTTGATACTTTGTAGCCTTGCTTCAATAGCCAGTCACATAGCCAAAGGCGATTTGATTAGTTTGATCGAACCCCTCCTACCAGTTGTTTGAACCAAGTAGCTGCGTGTAAAAATAATTAAAATGCTATCACCAGATATGATTTCAAGCTCGAAATGCATAAAAATACGTTTGTGGCCGGAAATTTGCCCCATTCCCCTCTGGGGGAGCTTCGATAGATTAACGGTTGGGAGGCTGGGGGTGGAGAAGTCTGGCTGTGGGACTGAGTTCTACCAGCACCCCAGGTTTCAGTGGTTACTTGGATTGAGATAGTGTGTCTTGCAACAACCAACAAGTTCTGTAACATAGTGGTGAACTGTCACACGGTATTGTTTTCTAATGCAGCGTAGCAATGCACCAGTTCAGTGGTATTGATGTTTAATCGTTCTTTTGCCTGCGTTTACTTCTGCGCTTTCACTATGTTTTGTCACAGTATTCTTAGTATTTTGATATTCCTGGTGATGCATGAGCCACCTGATTTTAATGCTTTTAACGTGGTCAAGATTAGCTACACTGTAGAGTGAGTTTAGGAACATTTTCAGAATTTGATTTACTAGAAAATGTGCCAGTTAAAGAATTTGGAAAATTGATAACTCAGATATGGAAAAACTTTCTCGGCTTACTTTTTTCATGCGGCATTTCATACTGAAGTGTGAATATTTTGTCATATTTTTTTATCCATTTTCATGCAATTTATCTACTTTTTTAATTTGTACATTTTTTGTGTTGAATGTGGAAACTAACCTATTGTGTATGCACAACTGCACATTGTATGATGTAGGGCCATGTATTACAGTGACTATTTCAGTCATTTTAGGTGTCAGTTATTTATTAGTTTTACACCGAAAGGCACGCACACAAATTATAATAGAAATGTAGTAAAGTAAATACTATAAAAAAATACATGTTGCTATATAAATGTATAAATTTACATGGATATTGCATAGATGTCATTACAATATCATTATCACAGATAGGGGCCTAGCGAAGTTCATTTAGTTAATGATTGTTTAAATAACTGTTAATAGATAGCACTCCAGCCTAGCAAAACACTCAGTTGTTTTTCTGTTTGTGGGACAGAGACCATCAAAATTGCGGGGACTGATATCGCAAGACTGGACCAAAAAAGGAAACCCGATAAAGCTGTTGAAACCCGAGAGAACGAGGGAATGACAGTGACATGACAAGTAGAAACTGAAAATGTTGCGCGAGGTTCCGTTGAACTTGTAGTCACAGTATTTAAAACTGGCTCACGACTTTATATCAGATATTAACATTCATTCACTAGGTAAATTAGTGGTAAACTTGAACAAGAATGCTAATTATTAAAGTTGCAGAAAATGAACGCTTCGTGGAGTGTAATGAGTTTTGGAATATGCTCTAAATTGTAACTTGGGAACACAAGGTGGTGTAGCGACGCATTTGGGATGTGATTGGATCTTATTTCGTTGATCGCTTACTTATGCATTTACTGTCTGGTGTATCGGTGAAATGTTGGAATAAGTGGGCCAATAGTCCATCCGTTACCAGTGGCGTAGACAAGAGGGGCCCTCCAGACAAAACATACGCATACGTTTAAACTGCACGAAATTTACCATTTTGGTCTGTTTATTTGCAGGAAAATGATTAAAATTGTTGCCACCAGATCTCATCTTTTAAAGCTAAAATGCACCAAATTCGACTTCCGCTGGGGCTCTGCTCTAGACCCCACTGGGGGAACTCACAGCACTCCCCCAGGCTCCTTAGTTGAATTTTAGGGGGTCCTACTTCTAAGGGAAAGGAGGGGAAGAGGAGAGGACAGGGGAAGGGAATAGAGGGGTTAAAAGGGGGAGGGACGAAAGAGAAGGTGAGGGGAAGGGAAACGAGGCCCCCCGGCCCCAGTTGAAATTTCTGGCTATACCACTGTCTGATACTGTCATGAGGTAAACTTGGAATGTCTTGCTTTTTACTGGGCGATACAGTGATGGTGGATGGTGTATATGCCGTGGCTGTCTTGTCGATACATTGGCACGGACACTGGGCCTACGTTGCTGGTCTCTGTGACTGTCACCAGCCCTGTACGCTTGTCGACGATCGTCTCGTCGATTCGTGGACCGACTGCCGCCAAGCGAATTTTGAGCATCTCTGCAAGACGACTGACGTCTTCGCACTGATCTGCCTCGGCGACCGCTAGAACAACCAAAGGTTTTGTCACTCATAGTGTCGACGGCAAAATTATCTACATCTTGCTGTTAATATTCACTAGCAAAGTTTGCCCGCGGCAACTCAGCCCTCCCCCCATCAGGTTGCTTGTGGGGGAGGTGGAGGGCAAGGTGGTGGAGGTGCACGTACCTAAGGCCGAAGGTCTCGAACGCCGCTGTCGTGGTCCGCCACCGTACAACACCGAAGGCGCCAGAGCGGTATGACAGACAAACTTTCCGCGCATTTTAGTAAGATTCTCTTAAATCTCTAGCCAGCCAGAACAGAAATCAAACAGCAAATTAAGCTCTATGATATTATAAAATAATAATTTTAAAGTGTTTGACTAACAACAATTGCGATGTAACTTCATTTCGTAGATTAGACACACAGTTAAACCGAGTTAATCACAACAAGAAAAGTCAATCTTGCAACAAAAGTCGTGTCGTGAGTCGTTGCTATTAGAAATGTACTGTAGTATGAAAGCAATCATATTTAGCTGCTTAAATTTACTCAAATTTGGCGGCCGTCAGCGGCGCATATATCTTACATACTCTCAGGCCGGCTTTCCAGGGTGGGCCAAAAACGGCACAGTGTTTTTATATGGAAAGAACTTTATTAAATATCAACCGATTTTCAAAATTCTTTCACTGTCGGAATCAGGGGGAAATTTGTAGTAACACTATCACTAAAGATTCCATCACACCTCGTGTGTCGCTACACTACCTTGTTAAATGTCAGACATCGCACTCAAGCCGGCGACGACACTGACCAATGCGTGATCAACGTTGATCAAGCCGACTCTGTCTCCCCCAAACAGCCTGGACTTAAATCTGGTTGCCTATGCTGCTTGGGGGCCTTCAACAGATAGTCTGTCAACGTCGACATTTTCACGACAATCAGCCAGCTGAAGCAGGCGATCGTCACTGAGTGGGGCAAACTGTCGCAGAGTTTGATTAATTGCGCCATTGATCAGCGGCGTCGCCGCCGACTCGCCGGCTTGAGTGCGTCGTCCAGCAGCAATGCGGACACACTGAACATTTGATGTGAACACTGCGAGATGTGACAGTTACTTTGGACAATAACGGAGAAAAAAAGCAAGTTGTTTTTTGTTGTTAGTCTGTTATACAACATTATGTTGTTACAGATATCGTCTTATTTTCAATTGTTGCTTTTAAAACACTGGTATTCCACTAGGTAGTGTAGCGACACATTTGAGGTGTAATGTGGGATCTTTAGTGACAGTGTTAATACAAATTTTCTTCTCTTGATTCCGACAGTGATAAAATTTTGAAAATCGGTTAATATTAGATGAAGTTAACTTATTGGCATACGAGGGTAGGGCAAAAGGTTTTGAGCCCGAACATATTAGACTACAATTTTTTTTCACAGTCTATAATGTCAGTGAAACGTGCATTCTTCACTGACTCCTATGAGTCTGCTGCGGATATGGCGTCGTCGTAATTTATGACGTCACAGGGCATTAGGCCCTAAACGGAAACGATTCGAAGCGTCAACAAAAACGTCTCGAGTTATTCATCATCGTGAATAGCGGCTACCACAATGATCAGACTTTAGATTTCATAAAAAATAATAGTCACGGGGGGTTTGTTCATTAATTTATACAGAGTGGTTTTGCTGTACGAAAGTATACTGATGAACAGCCGGCTGGGTAATAGTAGACGTAGGACTGGACTGCAGCGCTAAATTTGGGGTAGAGTGCATGGGGCTTGCTCCCAGCCCTTTGCCCATCAAGGGCTCCATGCAACAGGTTGGATATCTTGAATATGGCGGACAACTGATATATAGTCAACACAACTGATATAATTAACAGTTAAATTTTTAATAACTTTCTTCTGATACCGTCAAAACATAAAGTCGCAATTGGCTGAAATGCTGTAATTTGTGGCTACCACAGATTAGGGCCTACGTTATCGTATATTCAAAAAAAGCAATTGAGAAATTCATAAACGTATTTGTCAAGACTTTCACAAAATCGGATGCCACGGAGACCCAGTTTGGCAAATCCAGCTACAGACTGAAAAAAGTTTCATGCAACAACCAGCCTGATTCAAACACTGCTTATGTTAGCGCACCGCATTATTTTGGCTTAATGCTCTATGACATCATAAATTACAATGACATCACTTCCACAACCTGCTCACACGAATACGCAAGGAAGATACCTTTTATTGATATAGCCTACAGATAAAAGTTTTAGTGTAATATATCGAGGCTCAAAACTTTTTGACCGTCCGCCATAATTATTTGCATAAAGTCATTATTGACTCAAGTGCTCTTATTTGCGGCTAACACAAATTTAGGCTATTGCATATTCTCATACGCAAATAAAAAATTCACAAACGTATTTGTTAGGTCTTTCACAAAATCAGATGCCACGAGGTTCCGCTTTTGTAAATCCAGTTACAGGCTGAAAAATTGTTACGCAACAGCGAGTCTGATTTTTCGCTTTTTGCGCTATAACTCCAAATCGTTACGAATTGGTTTAAAGCTCTATGACGTCATAAATTACAGCGATGTCACATTTTCAACACGCCCACATGAGTACACAAGAAAGGTGTGTTTTACTGATGTATAGACAATAACAAAAATTTTGGTCTAATATATCGAGGCTCAAAACTTTTTGCCTGCCCCTTTTTTGGGCCCACCCTGTAAAAAACTGCATGCCGACCAGGGACGTCCACTCCATTGACAGGTGGAAGCACTATGATTCCTGGGAAAAGTAGGCCTAAGATAGCTTATAGCAATTAAACTCGGGGAATTTTTCCCGTTGGCGAAATGTTGTTTCCCCTCGGAAATGTTGGAAATTAATGGTTCCACAGACGCGCTGTATTGCCGACACAGAAGTGAGTGGAAATAAAATAGCCAAGAAGTCTGAAGTCAAAAGTTCAACTCACGGCTCGTGCTGGCCGTTACGTAAGACGACAGAGGCGGAGAAAGAGCAGCGATGCGTTGACGCAGGTCGACGATGACGCGTTGACGCACGGCCGCCGGACTGCGATCAACGACTGTAGGCTCAAAATTATCAGTACTGTCCGCGGTAGTACTTTCACTCCAGCGCTGCAGTCCTCGATATTCCGATGATATGCCGTCGTCAATAGCGTCATCGTTGTGTTCACCGCCATTCACCTGCGGCCCAGCAGTGGCTGCTATCTCCCCAAATCTGGAGTCGAAATCGGGCGCAACTTCCCCTCCCCCACATTCGGCTTAGGTTCCCCCAATTTCAAGCAATTTCGGACTCAAATCCCCCTTAGACTTATTCTCCTTTCTAGGGTGATTTTTTTGCTAAAGGTGTAGGCTTAGATTGAAAAATAGCGGGAAGTCAAAAATAGGAAGGGGAAGTTTTGTTAAGTATTGATTGCCCAGTAAAAAAGTCTTGTTAAAGGTGTAGATCGCCCAGTAAAAATAGGCGAGGGGGAGTTTTGATCTACACCCTTAACAAAACTTTTCCTTATTTTTCACTTGCGCCCACCCAAGGCCGTCTTTTGCCAGCGCGGGCCCTTGGCACTGACTGATCCGCGGGGCCCCTTTTACCACACCACTGTCTGCTATCTGTGACCACACCACGCCAGAAACTGTATGATAGGCCCAAGTCTGTAATGTATAGGCCTGTATCTTCTGTGTTTAGGGCGTTTTGGACCCTAGACTAACTTCCTCCCCACCCTCCCCTCCAACATTTTCCAGACCGTTTAATTGAGTTCAAGTTTCGACGTTAGGCCTAATTCATCCCCTGGGGCGATGAAAATTAGATTGATCGATCGATCGATCCATCGTCAGTTGCGCCGGTCACCGCCGTAGCACGAAAAGGGGCGCAGGGCTTTTGTCACAGTGCCAAAGTGCCACCCCGTAGAAGACGAGCCTGCGCCCACCAGGTATATGGATAGAAGCTACTGCGGCCCAGTCAATATCAATCACCCACGCTGCTCGTTTCCATTCCGTCTCTTCGTGCAATATACGACCGTCTCTTTCAGTCAACAAACAAAGACGTCGGTCGGCACGCCTTGACATTACGACATATGGGCTAATTGAGGACCGACCGACGACAAACCTCACGTCCTGATAAATGTCAAGTGGCCGTCCATATCTCTGCAACCGGCTATTTGATTTCAATCGCTAGTAGTATAACCTGTGGCGAAAAATCTTGCCCATATTTTTAGACTTATTTAATATCAAGTTTGTACACCGACAAAAATACAAATGAGTGAAAGAAATTTCATCAAAATTACAAAAAAAATAATACAATAAAATAAAAAAAGTACACGATACACAATGTGCCGCAGCTCAAAGAACTAAGCATCAGAACTAAACATCAATCAGTACATAAAGACATCAAGTAGGCTAGCTTTGCCGAGTAGAAGCCGATAGTGATACGGATGTGGACTGCAAAAACCCATAAATTATTGCGGGACACTAACGAGAAGTAAAAATTAATAGATTTTGTTGGACTATGCCTATGTCTACCCGTGGGTCTCGACCAATCATTTGTTAACGGCATGTCAGCGAGACAAGAGTGAATATGAACTGAAGAGAAAAGAGTGTCGACAAACTTGGTGTTCAATTGCACTGTCTGCATGCTGCCGAAGGGCTTTGGCGACGATCGTCTTAACAGTTTCCAACGACGACCAGCACAGTCCCCACCACACCTGACCGCTGTACACCGCATCCAGTAGCCGGCGTGCCAGTGACCGCTGGTAGGAGCAGCAGTCCATGGGAACTTCCTCTGGTTGAGAGTCTTCAGTGCTGGTAGATAGTCTCCAGTCGTCTAACTCGTATGGGTCAGTTTCAGTGGCGGGAAACGGCCGGCAGATGGGCAGCTGGTAGTCAGGGATGGCGTTCGCTATTCGTCGTTCTTCGATAGCGGCTCTGATGGCTTGGTCAAGTTGATCGGCGTCCACGAACAAGTTTTCGACGCGCTCTACTTGACGCACTCGGCGTGCACGGAACATGCCTAGTTGACACACGGCCGAGTATTACGAACAATCGTAAAGCGGTGTACACGTTTCCGGTACCGATGTTTATCGATGTTTATATGATACAGTAGGCTTAACAAAGAGTGCATTTACATTTTAGGTCTACACATTTTTTCAGCATTTCAAAAACAATGGCCAGTTATGTCAAAAATGTTTATACCAAAAACTATAAAAAAAATCTTGTTTTCTTTTTCCAAGTTTCTATCAGTAATGTCAGGGTTGTTTTTTTGGCGTTTTTTGTTCATTTTAACGGTGATTTCACGTGTTTTAATTTCTCCAGGTAGTGCAGAAGCATATGTTGGGTGAGATAAAAACTTGAATAACCGTTTGATGGCAAGTTGTGTCTAGAATAGTTGTACCAAAAAAGTATTAAAATCCGATAATCCGTTTTTATGTTATGATCGATAAATTTTTTGTGTTTTTATGCCTCACAGTGTAGTTTTACGTCTGACCTGGTCTAACTATTCTTTTCTTTCTACGAACGTTTTTGTTGTTAATTTTTTGACCCTCGAAAAGTGGCTAGCCCAAACACCTTAAATATGAGCTTAAAACTGTTGAAAGAAACCAGTGGGTCAAAACGGCTGATAATAGTAGGCCTATGTTTATAGTGACCGTAACAGAGTTTGACTAACTGACTGGCTGTTGTTAGTGCTTCTGCGACGATGATGACATGATGTGCTGACGACCTGCCTTTTGATGCGTTCCCTTGGTTAGTGTCGAAGTAGCAGATGATAAATTACTACTAGCAGCCGCTGCAGCAGTTATCTGACTGATGTAAACTCGATGGTATTGATCAGTAGATGGTACCAATACTGCAGCTTGTTGCTGTTCGAAGACTGCGGCTAACGATGACGTACTCAACGTGGAGACTGTCACCATGACGACCAAGTTTTGCAGCATGCCATTGAACATGCACATCTATAGGCCAGACTTTAATAAAATACAATTACAAAGTAATGTTTATTAAGCCATTAAAATACTTCAAATGCACGCATAATTTAAGCTCATTTTTAATATACATTTAGTTGTAACTATTTATAAAAAAGACAAGTGTCACAACAATGCTTTTTTATTATTGCTGAATTTGTTCGGCCGGGCAGCATGCGATCTGCCAGCCGTAGCCTACTTATTATTTTCTGGAGGTTTTTGGCGTATGACGACCGTGACCTTTGCCTTTTTGAAGTGAAAGTTTTCTGCACACCGGTTGTTTCTTCCTTAGGAAAAATTTATGCCAATATTGGTTTTTCTACGTTTCTTTTCTCTCGAGTTAGGAGAGTACGGGACAGAGGGCGAGAAACTGTATGACCCGTAATGCGGCCTACTAGGACCGCCGCATAGTAATGGAGACAGAACTGAAAGGGAATCTGATCTGGCCTGTTGACAGCGACAAGTCCCGCCCACCCACTATGCCGGGAATAATAGACCTAGCGTGCGTTATTGATCTGCTCGACAGAGTGGAATGAGGCGCTGCAGTGGGTTGGTTGGTGCCATTGCTGCTGTGTTCGCTGCTCGTCTAGAATTCCGCCTCGACAGCTATACTAAATTCCCACCGGTATAAACTACCCACATGGATTCTGTAGGCGCATAAATTCATTCACGCAACAACATACGAACAGGCCATTTGGACGTTATCAAGTTGCTGTTATGGATCGCTTAACGCATGTTGGATTTTCTCATTCATTGTGAACGAAGTCAAAAAACAGAACTGTGAGGTTACAGCAGAAAAAAAATTGTAGTGGTACAACAACTGAATAAAAGTCCCTGAGTTTTTCATTGCAATCAACGAGACATCAGTACATCGCCGGTCATATGGCAAAGAATTTACGACGATGTAGAAAAAAAGCAAAAGAAAAACAGTAGTTGACATGAATGTTTTTGCGTATCTTCTTTGTTTTCTTTCTAACTGTTTTATTGTGTAATGATTTTTTCTATTTAGCTATGTGAACCTATTGCCTAGAATAAACTCGGATTGTGTGAATAATTGATTGATTGTCCAGCGGTCGAAGATGATCCAATCTTTACAAACGACATCTCGGGCTTTTACTTCTCTTATTGTATAATTAGCCCATTTTTAATTTAGTTGCGGACCTTGGGAATAAGATCAGGCGGATCGATTGACCGATTAATATTATTGAGAGTCCAGCAGTCGAAGAAGTTCCAGAACAAACGACATCTCGGGTTTGAACGTCGTGCATGTGAAAATGTCTGCGAGATGGAGGGGGTTCGGTGCAGAACACCGCCTGTCACCGAAGAGCCTGTCAGTCACGTACAGCGCCAAGCTAGCGGCTGCCAAGCTAGCGCTCTGCTAGGCTAAATTATGATCATTTGCCGCCGCCGCTCTGCGTCGCTTTGGCAGCAGCAGCAGCAGCAGCAGTCTCAGACTGTTTCCACGAGTAACCACGCAGCCGCGAGTCGAGCGTTTCCGATAAGCTACAACGGCGACTGCAATGACTGTTGCTGTCTGAGATAGAAACTACCAGCGCTAACAGTGCTTAGGAACTCGGGCGACACGTCGATGTACAGATTACATACAGTGCGACTGCAGTAAGACAGGTATGTAACTGCCGGAAACCAAACAGCTGTTTATTCCTAATCACCTGAAGCCATATGTTAGATTCTATTTCAACAGAGTCGCCGGCTGCATGTGCTTATAGAGCAACAACAAGCATGCACAGACCTGTTAATTCTACTGGTTTAGTGCATGAGCAGGGATGGTCCTATGAGCCAATCAGCGAAAAGCATAAAGTACTTCTGACTGTTCAGAGTGTTAACAAACTTCCTGGCAGGCATGAAGCTTGGGTGATAGAAAACACGGGTCATTTTCATGTCATGGCGCAGCCCCTCAAACGCCATTCTCCGTCTGTGCACTGTACAGTCTTGTTTGTGATGTGAATGTCGAATGCTTGTCGGCAGCCATAATGTGATAAAGTCGCCGTCGATAGACTTTTGTATACTCGTGCCGTTAAGTTAGCACTAACAAATCCGCGTTTTAACCAGCAACCGGCCCTATTTCAACATTTCTAAATACGCGCCTGCTTTGATGGCAACAGGAGAACTGCCGGACAATGATAAGCGACGCAGACGACAGTTTGTCGCCGAAGCTGGTCGGCCGAACGCAACGAATTCTACTCGAGCTATCCACGATCTTTTACTTCTTCGCGCGCAATGCTGCCATCCCGCTGGTGCAACAGTACATCTATCACCTGGTAGCGCGCAAGTACAACTTGACCGACGCCGAGGCAGCTGCTGCCGCTGACGCTGATGAAGGACTGAGGCCTGTGACCAACTCATCTACTGCAGGCGATGACGATCTGCTGACAGCTACTGATGGCCACATGGTCTGTACAGCCTGTTGCATGTTGTCGCCGTTAGCCTTTATTTTTCTTACTGCTAGTTTTATTTGCGTATTCAATTGCTGCATAATATGGGTCATTTTTCACGATTTTGACGTCCGGTGACTTTGACCTAAGAGAATCTTTTGAACTGAAAATGACGTAATTAGTATACCGATTATTCTCGCCATGGGAAACGTTTCTCAACTTTGCACCAGTTTTGCTATTTGCGTGTTTTTAGTTAGAATCCCGTGCACTGTAGTGGGCCTATACAGATGGTCAGAATGGATAAACGGACAGACGTCGGACGGGCAGTAGCGTGATGCAGCTTAGAGAACAGTCGCGCAATGATTTGCTTCGGTTAACTTACTGTGGCATCTGAAGTTATACTAGATACCGCACTGTTGGAGCGGATAAGCGAGGATGCAGTCCGAGCTTATTCCACCCCAGACAGTGCGGTGTCGCAATTAAAGCACGCTTAGATTGCTTAGGCTACAGCGTCGTTTGCTTTATGATGCAAGACTGCAGCCGAAAACTGTGAAAACGGTAACAGTGCAAGCTAAGTGTGGTTTAGGTTTATAATATCACGACGGTACGTGTCGTTTGTGCGTTGTCTGAGCGCAGAGTGCAGTCAGCGTGGACGTGGTCGAGATGGCACATCGTGTCAGCGAGGAGAGCAGTCTCATCATAGTTTACCTGACTATCGCCGAGCTGCTGCCTGCGACGGTCGTCGTCCTAGTGCTGGGCAGCTGGAGCGATGCCACGGGACGACGCAAGTTCCTCATGTGGCTGCCGTGTGTTGGTAACGCGCTCTATGCCCTGGGCTTCCTGCTGCCCTGGTACATCAATGCCGCAGACATTGACCGTTCGTCGACGATGATCTTCTTCGTCGTCGGATCTCTGGCGTCAGGGCTGAGCGGCGCCGTGCCAGGCTTTCTGTCAGGTAAATAAGCGGAGATGTTTCAGTCAGTTATACTACGTTCACATTGCCGATCAGATCAACTCTTCCAAGCCCGATCGCGTGGTCGGAAAGTGGTCGGAGTGAGCAAGTTACTAACCTACTGTGTGTTAGGACAACTGAGCCTTCTACCCTCCGTGGGATGGGAAATGAGAAGTAGTTTACTGGCTACATGGTGATGGCTGATTGGGGCGGTTGTGTGTCTGTTGGGTGTACTGCGGTTCAATTCCGGCGCAGGCAATCGATGGCCGCATAGTGCGCTGCAGTATCATTAGCTCATGGCAATCAGCTTTCACTTGTGAAATTGTAAAGCGCATTTATTAGCGTGTCTGACTCGTGTAATCAGCGCTATATCAAGAATACTAGCCTTATTATGCTTGTAGCCAGACTATTCCTAATGGTGTTCGACTGCGCCACTCTGGGCAGCGAGGCGGCTCTCCATTTCACATAGGCTACGGGGCCTGTGTGCGCACCGCAAGTTTTCCCAGTGGAGTAAAGGGCTGTTATGCATTTCGAGCTATAACTTCGCATCTGATGATGAAGATTTCTGGTTATCTTTACTCAATGTTTTCTGGTTCCATCTGCTGAGGGGTTCCCATACAACCCTCCCCCCGAGTACAAGCGTGTTTGCGTTAGCTGAACTGTCTGTGTGCAGGTAACGCCAGCTACATCTCGGACACCGACTCCCCGCGTCGTCGCACTCTGCGCCTGGCCGTGGTCGAGCTGTCCATCGGAGGCACGTTCGCACTGGCCAGTCTCATCAATGGCTTCTGGATCGGTGCGTCCGGACCGCAGGCAAACTTCGAGCAGCCGCTCTGGTTCATCGTCGTCTGCTCGGTCGTCCCGTTCGCCGTCATCCTGTTCCTGCTGCGCGAGCCCGCCAGCGAACTGGGTCAGGGCGCTGAGGTCAGCAGCGTCGACGCCGGCACCATGACCTACTTCCGTTTCCGCAACTTCCGCGGGATCCGGCGCGCGTTCGGCTGCGCGACGTACCCTCAGCGCAAGCTCTGGGCGATCATCGTGGCGTTTGAGGTGTACGTGTTCGTTCAGCAGGGTCAGGAGCGTACGCTGGTGATGTTTCTACAGACGTCGCCGCTACGCTGCAGTCCAATACAGATCGGTCTGCAGCTGTTTGTCATGTACGGCTTGGCGGCGCTCGGTTCTTGGCCAGGTGTGCCCCTTGCTCAGCGAGTCATGACTGACCTGGCTATTGCCGCTGTCGCGATGGTCTCTAAGCTGATCGGATCTCTGCTGTATGTGGCCGCTTCCACCGGAGCAGTCGTCTACGCATGTCAGTCCCAATGTTTCTTATTTTCTCATTAGTTTTAAATGAAAGTAAATGCACAACGACTACCGCTGCAGTTATACCATCTCTTGGTATTTATTTGCGTGACAATAAGGGAACGACAAACAAAGCAGTACGTTAATGGAAAAAATTAACTAACTATGGAAGTGATCAGAGATCTCAAACCTCTACTGAGAACCGTGCTGCCACTTAGGGGCCTAGCGAATATTGCTGTTAATGGTAAAGAATCCTGAATCCAGAATCCACAAAAAATCGAGAGATTAAGGCGGTCATCTCTCATGTCTGTCGTTCGCATCGCTGCATGTGTTTCGTTGTTGTTTTCGATAGCAAACAAGCAAAATATGTCGACCCAGTGCTGACATACTGTGCGGTCGTCCGTCTGATCTTTGACGGTTTAAGCTGAAAATCGACGCATCAGTCTGTCACACACCAATTTTGGTTATTCGAGTTGAAATCCAGTACGCAACGAATTGACGGACGGACGGACATACATAAGGACGGACGGGCAAGGCCAGTAACTTGGCCTATTGGGACGGCCGCATAATAAAATGCAAAGTTGCAAACAAGACAGAAGCGATATACGGAGTGCGGTATATGGTGTACGTTGTGCTTTTGCAGCGAGCGTAGTGCAGATGTTTCACTTGACACCGTACGCTGTTGCTAGATCATTGGCTTCTCAACAGATGGGAGAGGACGAACAGGGTCGGTTTGTTCAGCAGTCAGTCACACTTCTATCTACGATATTTAAAAAAACCAGTTGCAGGATGGATTTTGCTTTTGTGAGAGGGTGTAGCAAAGATGTTAACAAAACTTTTTTCAAGAGGAATACGAAGACCAAGACTTTTTTCCTCAAGCCGCTTACGACCAATACCTTGGTCTCGAGAACTACATCACTGTGGGCGGCAAGAATTAAGCGATTAGATGCGTTAGTGTGTGTAGTGTGTCAACAGTCACTGTGGTTGATGTTGTAGTTAACGCATCGAAGTTGCTTTACGCCCAGCTGCGGTTACTACTGTCTGCGTACAAGTAAACTATCTTGATTTATATTACCGACCAGTACCGTCCATTTCAACTCAGCCTTTCATTCTTTTAAGATAAGTAAATCGGGTATTGGCCTGCTTGGCTAAGGTTAAGGGCAGGTAAAGCGGTGTGATCACTGATCGCACATACACTGTAGAATGTAGCTTGCTATAATGTGGAAAGTGGGCTATACTCCGTACAACTGTGAAATGGGTTTCCATGAAGAAGTATACAGGCTTTTAACTTCTAAGTAGCATATCGGAAGATGTCTGTTATTTGCTTTTTTCTGATAGGCCTATATGTAGCGTTGTGGTTGTGCGTGTTATACTGTTCATGGGGAAATTATGGTTTGTGGTATACACGCAGGTTCGGTGTACGCGTTGATTCACAGTATTCAGTCAGTAGTGGCATTCCTCGGCCCGGTCGTTCACACGGCAATGTTCACCGGAACGGTCAAAACAATGAGCTCGGCCGTCTTCATCATGTCCGGACTTCTGCTTCTTATTCCACTCGTCTTGATCGCGTAATGAGAGCTTTATTTTCTTCATAATCATCGTCATCTTTATTTTATTCACCAAAATGAAAGTACCGGTAGCCTACATGAAAACTGATAAAAACACAGTTCTGGGAAGACACGCAAAAGGTTAAACAGCGCTGACGGTTGGCTTAACTGTAGCCGGCTTCGCCTGAAAATAATAGTAGTTAAAATTGTATTAAAATATTTCAAGTAAATAAAGTAAAATAAAACAAAATCACATTATACAAAAGCGGAAAAATCAACACTATTTAATGAACTCTTAAAAGTTGACATGCGGAGAATTAAAATTAATGTGTTAAGTCATCTGTACGTGTTTTGAAGGCAATTTACAATACATACATACATACGCACAACCGCAGACGGCAAAGGTTACATACCTATATCAGCTTTGCTCTATCGCTTTGACACCACATCAATCTTAAATGTATGTCGAAAATTTAGTAACACCAAGGCCCTAAGACTGTATCTCAACGTAGGCCTATGTCAGTGAACACTGATTACGATATTCAGACAGTTTTGCCAATTTTTTCAAACTTTTTTCATCCTAGTTTGTTTTACTCGTATTATTGTCAGTAGTTACGATTTGTCAGCTATCATTTTAAACGAATATATAAATACGTATGCGAATACACATATAAATATTTTGCTGCAGACTGACGCGCTACATGGAGAAGAAGGAGGAAGGCTATTCCAACGTTGACGGCTCGAATCCGTACGGCAAGCCGTTCAGCCCGAGCAGCATGACGCCGTTGTCAGAGACAGGCGGATTCGCACAACGCAACGACCTGCGCGGATACTGACCCACGGCTGGAAAAAACTAGATTATAGAAAACATTTTTTAGGTTTTTTATGTTATTAGTTTTTTTGGTTTTATGTTTAAAAAAGATGGGACACAAATTTCAGGACCGAGCAAAGACATATTTCACAGTAGGCCTACGCCATTCTTCGTGTCACGTCGTTTTTGTCAAATAAATCAAAAGAAAAAAATTATGATTAAAATGTAAAATTACATTTGATTTGTATTATAAATTGCACAACAAATAAAAATCTTTAAAAAAACCTAAAATTTGGACTTCTAAAGTTTTCAAGGTTGTTTAAAAAACTAAAACAAAACAATTTCCAGCCCTATACTACAGCTATACAGGGTGAGCCAAAAATGGCCCCATTTTGGCACACTTTATAGTTTCATCAAATATTAACCGATTTAAAAAATTTTTTACCATCGGAATCAAAGAAAAATTTGTAATAAAACCATACTATAGATCCCACTATACCTCAAACGTGTCGCTACACTACCTTGTGAAATGTCAGTGTCTTAAGAATAACAATTAAAAACAAGCAAACTTCTGCAACAACACATCTTAAGAAATTAACAACAGAAACAACGTGTTTTGTCTCAGTTATTGTCTAAAAGATCATATCTCACAGTTTTTACGTCAAATGTTTGTTGTGTCCGCGTTGCTGCTGAATGATGCATCCAAGACTGCGACGCCACTGACCAATGGCGCGAACCAAATGCTGCAGCAGTTTGCCGCACTCAGCGACAATCGCTTGCTTCAGCTGGTTGATTGTCGTGAATTGTTAAAGTTGATAGGCCATCTGTTGAAGAACATCCTAAACCGCATAATTAACTGGATTTAAGTCCGAGCTGCTTGAGGGCCACATGGAAGGCTTGATCAACGTTGATCACGCAACTGGTCAGTGGCGTCGCCGGCTTGAGTGCGTCGTCGGATATTTCACAAGGTACTGTATCTAAACACTTGAGAAGTGGTGAGGTCTATAGTGATATTTTACTTCAAATTGTCTCTTAATTCTGACGGTAAAAAATTTTTGAAAATCGGTTAATATTTGATGAAATTATAAGATGTACAAATAATGGTGCCATTTTTTGGCCCACCCTGTACAGCCAACCACCCAGGCTCTGCTGGCTGGGGCTGCTAATGTGTATAAATTTGCTAATGTGTATTAGATTGTGTAGCTTATAACATTTAAAAAAACTATATTTTAAATGTTTTGTTTGTCTTTAACTAAGTAGATAGACGGGAAAATGAATGAATGATGGACTGACATGTCTGAATGGGATAAGGGAACAAGAATGAGCCAAAGTGGTAATTTTATACAATTATGTAATTAATGTGTCATAAAAATTTTGTTGTATACTCTGCATATTGACTAGTTAGTGAATAAATTATATGATGTTTGAATGTAAATAATAACCAAATATTTATTTTTATATTTATAATTTATATTTATAGGTTCTTTATTCGCATTTAGTAAGGACTATAAAAACTATAATTTCAACATTAATAGATTTAGTAAGCCAAATATAGGAACTTGCACACAATTACCGAATGAGGTAAAATACAGCCACTGAATGTTATTTTGTCTGTCATGTTGTCTTAATGTGTGTCGTGATTGGTCGGTGATGATTATCAGTATTATTGCAGACACTGAACGTTGAACAATAACGCACTTTTTTGCAGCTGTAACAATTGGCTGATGCATGCATATCAAACTAACAATAGCTGATCTAGGCTGCTACTGAACACTTAGCTAATTGATATTCATGCTGTTGTCATCACAGGCGTAGCCAGTATGAGCCAAGAGGAGAGGAGCAGGTTTAGCCTTTCCTTGCAGTTGCGTCCTTGTTTTTGTTTGATAGAAAGTTTGCAAGTTATGCGTTTTGACATAGGTTTCTTTCGATAAATGTAGCCGAAATACAGGACCAAATGCTCCATTTTGAGGTCAAATAATGAAACATTTTTGGGGAGATACCTGTTCACATACCTTTGGCGTCTCTACTTGCGCATCTGTCCACTTTGCTCTTTGTTAAGTTGAAGCCTGGCTACGCCTTTGGTTATCATTGTGATTCGTGTGCTTCGTTGTGGTCTGTTGATGGCACGTAGAACGTCCTTTATCCCGTAGTTTCAGTAAACTCTGCACGTAGTTTTTAACGTAGTTTTGTTGTCACGTAACTATAGGGACGCAAACGGTCCATCCTTAAGGCTGAAATAGGCTAGTTCGTGTTAGGTCTAACAAACTCTCTTCCGCTTATCATCATTAATTTTTTTACTCTTAAAGGGGATTTTATCGTCGACTAATTGGTATGCGAATGTTGAATTGGATACGAAGTAATTTGTGCAGTTCAGGCCTAGTAGCATTGCCTGCCACAGAGTGTTACAGGAGTCGGCCATTACTTGTAAGCAAATTCGGTGCGTTGCGTTGCACTGACGTGTGAACTGTAAATCTCAGAGTTAAACGATACTCAGCTTGTACTGCATGGTAGGCCTACTGTTTTCACAATCTTCGGCTGCAGTCGTGCGTCGCCAAGCAAACGGTCGACAGTCTAGGCCTAGTCTATGCTGTCTCAGCGTCGTTTAAGTACGATACCACACTGTGTGAAGTGGTATTAGCTGAGTTGTGTGAATTGTTGGACTTGCTGTTGTAATTGCTCCGTGCTGGTCGTGTTGCTGATAGACGATAGTTTGCCCAATTGTCTGTCGGTGATTTTGTTGTAAAAAGCGAAAAGTCGTAAACAGCATGGCGTGATTCTGTCCAGTCGACTGTCGATGATCTCAATCGTTGAATGTTGTTCATTTTTTGTTATCACATTTTTCGATGTCGTTGCGCATTCCGTTGCGTTATCATATTACTTACTTGAATGTGTTAAGCAGCATATGAAAAGGCTTCAGATAACGACTGAAAAATTCAACGCAAACGAGGTGCTAGATACATTATTTTGATAGCGGTTGTAACATTTTCTTTTGCATGTAGAATGTAGACACGTAACAACGAATTATAGATTTTATCACCAAAATGTTTTATTTGCTTAAAAACTCATTCATACTTAAGAGAAAGTCGTAGTTATGTAGTAATTTTCCTACTTTAGCAAAATATTTAAATATTGCATAGGTGTATTATGTACAATCAGTACAGCATATACAAACACTGCAGATTGTTTTATAGTTAAACTGCAGACGATAGGCCTACTTGCTTCGAAATGTCTCGTATTTATATAAGATGCGGTTGAATAGATTTCGCATTTCTGATCAGAAGTCTGTGCAAAATTTATATGCTGCACTGTTTTACAGTATTTCAATTGCACTAAATGGCTGTATTTGCCTTTATCGTTCAGCATGCATTCGAGCATCACTCAACAAATCATCACGCACTTGTTGTCAGATGTATAGCGTTGAATATAGGCCTATTGATTATCTTAACATTAATCGCTATGTTTAACTTCAACGTTTATTTATTATTCTCTGCGATAAAAAGACTAACTTGATGTTAATATTTTGAGAGTGTTGCTGAAAAACCAAGTTAACAGCCAGCTTAACATACCATCACATAATTAACTATTGTAAATAAGTCTTTAATTTTATAATTTTCGCACTTGCTTAGCACTTCCTTAGCCCGCATGTCTTTGATCTGGATGATGCTCAGTTACAGAGTATATTTTACTAATAATATTTCAACAAGACGTTTTATGACTTTTATTGTTGACATTCCTGTAGAGGTCGACGTGGATCAGGTTGTTGTTATTGACTTGTTTGTTTGTTGATGTTTCGTGGTTCATTGACGCATGTGGCCGATAAAATTAGGTCTGTGGTTTGCAGCAAAAAAACAAAGCGGAACTGTCCTTTTATTTAATTGAAATAACCAAGTTCGGCTACAAGAACATGGAGGGGAAAGTGAGAGAGGACGGGAGGGAGAGGCAGGAAAGGGAGAGAAGATTTTCACGAGTGCTGTACACTGTTCCCGTACCTAACTTGACAACTATTGTTAATCTTTCAAGAGAACGTGAAATTAAACTTTGTAGTGCTGGTAATCTGGCCATTTTTTGTAGTAGAGGACAGCACTGTAAAAGAGACACATTTGTAACAAAAATATCATATAGACTAGTACCGGCTAATATCTATGAAAACAGACCTTAAAACTTGCTGGTGGCATACATTTGCCACTTTTGCTGTCGCATTTATCCGGCCCTGCAATTACGTTATCACTGCTGCTGCTGCTGCTACTGCGGCTGATGATGATGATGATGATGATGATGATCTTAGTGATGTTGCCGTCTGTCTTATTGCTCGTCTCCTATTTTATGTGATCAGATTTTCATGGCGACAATTATTGGAAATAAGTGGCGAAAGTTGACGTGTGAATGTGTGTTGTCGGACTTGTTGCTTATATCTACTCGGAGTCTCAAGAATTGACAATAGCGTACCGTGAACGGAAACCTCTATCACCTACCGTACAAATAGATCAAGTGTGCATCGCAAAAAAACTGTTTTTAATGAATTTTACGTGCGTGCAGTTAACTTGCATATGCATTAGTAAAATTTAAACAAAAATCAAAATAGCGTAGCTCTATAGATATACGGAAAAGCACAACTGCCTACACACTACTCAGCATGGCATTAAGTACTGTAGCTATACTCGCATACTCCTGCGCTTGCACGCAGTGGGTAAGTTGCCTGCATAGTGAATAATTGGTTATCGATGTGCATGCACGCAGGCAGCATTCGGCCGTGCAATGCAGTGCGCATGCCAGGAAAGAGCTATAAACAGCTGCTGCTGCTGCTGTTGATGATGATGCTAATGCTAGGGCCTACTGTTGCCACTGCAACTCGGCGCCGTATTGTCTAATGCCTAGCAACTTTGGCTTACTTTTGAGAATGTAGTCTGTAAAAAAGTGAGAAGACGCCTCCTGGAACTCAGTGGCGTGAAGCAAAGTCTTGCCTAAACGTTTGCATGTTTTGAGCTCGGTTTTAAAACTGTAATGTATACAAAAACGCAACCGATATCATTTAGTAGATTGAAAATTATTGTAAATTTTATAATTTTGGAAGGATTTTGTTGAATGTGATGAGGGAACATTACTCATTATCGTGTTTCGTATTTACTTTAGCGCTTTTATGCGCTGATTAAATGAAGTTGACGTTCGATCATTGATCAGTTGTTCAAATTATTATTTCAATGATTTTGTAAAAAAACCCGTGATCGTTGCGAACAAGGCAAACCGTCCTCATAAACATGTTTGCTGTACAAAATGCAAACGTTAACCAGACAAAAACAACACGACATAAGCTGAAATGTTCATTATATAAACTAACAATAAGATGCTGAGTGGGCGGGGCCAGCTAGTTGAGTTGCACGGCCGCAGAGTTACAGCAGCTGCTGGCAGCTAGTGCGCTGCTGATGAAGTAACTGCTGCTGCTGCTGCACGAACATTCCGCACTTAGCAGCATCCAACATGTCTTCCGACGCAGAACAGAAACCGGTCAAAGTCTTCGTTTCGTCGATATCCGCTAATAAAGAGGTATGCAACTTTTAGTCTGAAGCTTAGGTGTCTCTAGCGCTTTTACGATTTTGATTATTGTTTATATAGAAGAAGTTCTTCACGAGTACGTATAGTCAATGGCCTTGGAGTTTACTCTTTACATAGCAGCAATAGAAGATACCGTCAAAATAGCTACTGTTTGCTGAGTTATTCATTGTGACGACATATCTGCATCAACATCGTGTCATTGGACTTAAACAACAATATTTGTAGCGTGCTAATGTCTAAGCCTATATCACATCAGTAGCCGAGATTTGTTGGTCCTTCCACAGCTTGGACTACGAGGAAATCTTCCTTTACAAGCTGGAAAGATTGACCCACAAATAGTGTATGGCTTCTATAGTTCTTCGTTTTTCATTAGTAACTCTACATAATATTGTGGCAATAGTAAAAATTTAACCACCAGCAGGAGTTTCTGGCTTTGAAGTACCCGGTAGGCTTAGTTGTTATAGGCGCCTGCGGCACAAGCCTCTCTTTGCCAAACGCAAAATCTTTATCTGAACTTTATGGGCGTTTTATCTGAACAAACTGCTACACATGACGTATGTACAGGGTGCGGCAAAAAAGTAACCCCCTAAAGTTTTTTGCCGTTTTCTCAGCAACCGCTTGGAATTTTAACATGAAATTTTACAGGTTCATTTGCAGAAACGTTCGACATCTAGCTGCTAAGTGAAATATGATTTTGTTGAAAAACAACGAAATTATAGATTTCTGAACATGACCGCCTACCGATTTTTCAGCATTAAAAATGTTTAAGCTAAAAATGCTATTTAATTTTCAAAGACCCGTTACCACGTTACTGCCGATGACGTCACAGTGACGCTTTGACAAACAGTAATTTATTTTGTTAATTATCACTAAATTGTCGTTCTTTTCAAGCAATCGCCGGCTGCCCACCGGATTCATCTTCCAGCAGGACAGCGCACCATCACACACAGCGCGCAGCGCAGGAAACTGACTGCGGGCCAACTGTCCAGATTTCATCAGAAAAGACCGATGGCCTCTAAGTTCGCCGAATGCAAACTCGGTGGACTATCACGTGTGGTGTGCAATGTTGGAGCTTACCGCAAGCTTAAAACAAAGCCAAAAATAATCGCGGAACTCAAGGAATCGCTTCACGTTATCTGAAGCAACCTACCACAAGGACCGATCGACAAGACTGTGAAAGACTTCTCAAATTAAGTGACTGAAGGCTTGTGTTGGAGCTTGGAGCTGTCGGTGGACACTTCGAACATTCACAGTGACAAT
>Ga0056128_1000308_pt1 | contig 39927 bp, 26 predicted proteins | sample WorMetLIZISLAND2_FD_71113 | JGI IMG/M metagenome (GOLD analysis project Ga0056128, IMG submission 71113) | Marine gutless worms symbiont microbial communities from Max Planck institute for Marine Microbiology, Germany - Olavius geniculatus... ... | reverse complement strand
GGGGGGGCCATGGCGAGCGCGCGGAGCGCGAGCCTATAACGGGGGTCTGGGGGCGGAGCCCCCAGCGGGGTTCAGGGGCAGAGCCCGTGGTCCGGGGGTCAGGGGGGCGAAGCCCCCCTAAAGCTGAAACACTTTTTGCTTTTGAATATTTAATGGAAACCGCAAATTCGCCAATTTTTCTGAAACTTGGAAACGCAAAAGACCATCAGACATTGTTGAATTTTGCAATTTATGCTAGAAAATGGTAAAAACGCACTTTTTCATATAAAGTCGCCTGTAAAAAATTTTTCATGGTCCGGCCAAAAGGGGGGGCATCGCACCGTGGCCCTCCCCCTAAATACGCCACTGCTGAGGTCACTCAGGGGCGCAGGTTCGACTCCGCATCGGGACACTGCCGGGTAACGACCTTAGGCAAGTTGTTCGCACACATATGTCTCTGTTCACCAAGCAGTATAATTTGTTACCGGTCAAGGGGCAGTGATGCCCCGAGGCTGGGAAGGTAACCGTAGGTCTGGCGTCGCACTGGTCATGCGTCACAGACTCAGCGGTCTATCCCATACGGGCTCAATGGCCAACGTATGGGAGATGAGCACCCCGCCTATGCTCCTGATGGGGCACGGCCAGGTTTGCCTTTTACCCCCATTTTGGACAAACGTTACGCCGCTGCCGATAAGGCACTTCATAACGCTGCACAACATACTAACGGCTTCAACTCTAAACATTTCAAAGGTATGGAAATTACTAACAAGTAATCTGAGCAAAGCTCATGTGACGCGCGACAGCATCGGTGCTGCCACTTGTGGAATCAGTGTACAACGTGCAATAAACTAATAATGCGCTTTGAAGAGTACCCAAATTTGCTAAAAATTAATATACCGGTTATCCAAGTCTATATTTAATAATTTCGGTGCAATTCACTGGTAAAATATGCGTCGCAGCCAGCCTGAAATCGCAAAGAAATTACTAAAAGCCGCTTTTTAGATTTCAAGGTCGTTGAAGGTCATCAATGTTGATACCTCTAAAAGCTCGTCGGCAGTGCTTGTTACGGTGAGCAGCAAGTCTGTGTTTATCTTCAAACGTTTTTACGCTAAATTAGTGGATATTAACAAAAATCAAGCATTTTGAAGAGGGTGTCCAAAGCCAAAACTGTTAAAATCTACGTTTAATTCTAAAAATTTCTTGTGCAGATTGTATTGGCACACAACCTGCACAAAAATTTTTTAGCATTGAACGTAGATTTTAACAGTTACCCCAGCCATTTCGGCGCAATTCACTCTTGAAATGTGCACCAAAATGTGCAAAAATGTGCAAAAAGCAACAAAACCCCTATATTTCGACTTTAAGATCCAAGGGCGGATCCAGACTTTTAGGGGTGGAGGCTTGAGGAAGGAGGTGATGGAAAGCGCGTGGAGAGCAAGCCTATAACGGGGGCATGGGGTCAAAGGATCAGAGGTCGAAGCCCCCTGTAGCTGAAAGCATTTTAGTCATCGGGTGATCAAAAATTGAACCACATTTGCCCATTTTAGCACTGCCAATAGCCCCAGACAACGAGATCATAGCCTAGGGCCCCGCGCTTTTAGAGGTTTCGCGCTAAGGTGAACTAAATGCGGTCAGTTGATTCTGAGAAAAATAATCAAAATTGTTACTACCAGGTGTGATATTTTAAGAAAATGCATCAAATTCGATTTCGGCAGACCCCGCTGGTGGAGCTCACGGCACTCTCTTAGAACCCATAGCTGAATTTAAGGGGTTATACACATTTTTTACATTTCCGGTTTGCAATTTTGATGGATGACTTATTGTTATTGGTACCAAAGTGTAAGGAGACTTCGCAAAATATTTGGGCTTAGGGCCCCTCAAAGCCTAAATCCCGCCATGGCTCCAGACAATCAGAAACTGACAACATTGAGCTTATAAAGCAGCATGCATAAATATACTTCTCGACAACGAATAGCAAAAAATGATAAAAGAATTTACCATTTTGCCTCAAAATCTTTGCCCTCTGCTAAAACGGCTTCAACAGGAGGTGGGCCGCTTTTGGAGCTTTACGGGTAGATGGGGGCTTAAGCCGCAAAAACACGCCATATGCTAAATCCGCCATTGAGATCGTTGAAAGTCATCGATGTTGGCAACCCCGAAAAGCTTGTCACAAGTGCTTGTTGTGATAAGCAGCAAGTCTGTGCCTACCTGCAACTATCTTGATGCTAGACGAGTCGATAGGAGTAAAACAACGACGTCATGAAAGGACATCCTTTTTTGACGCCCTCGTCTACGCGCTTGTGATCGTGCTCGGGCGGACATTTTAAGCACATTCTGTAATAAAAATGATGTGGCCAATACTTCATGGCGCTATTCAAAAATAAAAGTAGCTTAATATTTCTGAAACACGTACACGATGTTCAAGTCAATGTCATCCAGGTATTATTAAACCGTGTCATTTACGCGAACGCGCAGATGATCTCGCCTGGTTTTTTGCTTCTCATTTTATTGGACACACCTTGTACGCCTATCGATGAATTGCATGTTACAAGTCGAGTTCCGCGCGATGCTTGCGCTGATGCTTCTTCGTTAGTTATCTAATAGATTCGTTGACTGCGGACACACACCTGCTGCTGCTGCTGCAGTAACGTGGCAGCGCGTATCTCAGAGCGGACCGTGATTAGCACGGTACACTCGCCGTCTGGAATTCTTGATCACGATCTCGGCGCCTTCATCGACATTACATCGCGTGTATGGCATGCCGAACACGCCTTACCGGCCCAGCTCACTGCCACTCTGACGCTCTGACGCATGCCTGACACATACAGAAGACAGCTGGGGCAATCTATACAGCAATACTGTGGCAGTAGTTTCGCGGGTACACTTGTGCTGGAACAAGACGAATGTAGACGAATTTCCGGCTCGAATCCTAACAAACGATGACGGCATCTTTAGCATACAAAGCGGCGATTTCTTCAAACTCTTCGTTTTTCTTTCTAGGGCTAGTTTCTTCGTATTCACTGGAAGCAATCGGTGCTCCACTTGCAGTGTAATTTGTTGTGCAACAAGTCTACGACAAACCCAAGTAGTGGAGTTGGGGATTTACGCGCTGTTTAGTAGCGAGTAGCGACGTCAAAGGGGTTAGATGGTCGTAACCCGTTCTTAAGCTGCGTTCACATTGATTCGAGTGTTATGAATGTGAACGCACTTTTAAGCTTGGTATTTTGTGACGTCACATGCATGAGTTCAAGTTTGTAAGCTGCTGAAAATTAGCGAACTATTTCTGTACATTGTACAAGCAACACACTTTTGAACACAATGCAAAATTTCTTAATGTCCTCACTCACAAAACCTGGCGGCGCACCACTGTCGCTGTTGCATGCACGGCCGTTGTCTGTCGTTCGTGGAATGATTTGAAAGTCAAAACGGCACGCGCCTGACGATGGGCCGCGCAAGCTTCTGCTTTAATTCCGCCCGACTGACTGGCTGTGGGCTGCTGTAATAAAACTAAACAGTAATTAACGACTGCACATTAACGACATCAGTGTCGCCGTAGATCAGGACTATAGTACCGTGCCGCTTCCCGCCCGGCTAACGACATTAAACCGTACGTCGGCGAGTCGACGACGCATTTCGACGTTCTCTCCTCTAGCGTTGCCGTCACGTGTGATGTTCGCAATTCGCTGATGGTTAAATACGCATACGCAATATTTTACCGTTAAATTTATTCGCAGCCTGTGAGTCAGCAGCTGCTGAAACCGTCGCTTCGTTCGCTTGAATGTGATGTGAGTTGCAGACACTTTATTTGACGCTACAAAATTGTAGGCCTACGTGATGTTATAACTAAACTAGACATGCCGAGTTTGACAAAGCGTGCTTTCTGCAATATTTTTGTTATTATACACTGCATCCACAAGAACATTCCCGACATTATCGATTTTGACTCTATAAAAGATTAACTAATTTTAATAATTTTTGGTACGAATATTTGGAATACTGTTAAATGGTCGTTCAATTTCCCACCTCACCTAACGTTTACTTTTGCATTTGCACTACGTGAAAAAAACAGAACATGCGAAATATGCGTTGAATTTGAAATACACAAAACGTCAAAAACATGTCCGACATTGTCAATTATTGTTACTTGAAGAAGAATTAGCAGATTTTAATAATTTGTGGTAAACATCTTGTTTAGAATTTTGTATTATTAATCAATTTACATTTGATCACCTTCATGTAGCATTAAATGGGCGTTCATGCCCATGTATAAAAAAACTATTCATTCACTCCTAGACTCACGCGCATAAAAAAACTACAATTGTTCCAGCGCAAAAGGTTGTACTATAATTTTGGGTCAGATGGGCTGTTCTATTGTCTTTCTTTGCGGTATATCGAACGCTGCGCAATGCATAAAATATGTCAAGCGAGGCCGTCAGCGGCGCAATCATTTGCCGTGCAATTTACCGCATTAATTATCATGACGTCTTGACAAGCGTCGCGTGACTAACAATCCTGTAGCATAACCGGGCCACGTGACCGACCCTCGGCACTTGGCGTGGTCGTCTCTTTTCTTGTCGAATTCATTTTTATCGATCTCTGCTGTCGTGCGTACAAGGCACATTCGTTAATAATTCATCTGTACTAACCACTGAAGCTAATCTCTCAAACTACTCGATCAATGGTCCGCACGCTGGCACTTAACCTATCTAGTATGGCGCTGACGTACGCCCTGTGCTGTCGTACAACTGCCGAATAAAAGAGACTGACTTGGTTTACTTTCAAATAGAACGCTTTAGTCGTTTATTCATGCATTCGTTTTTACGCTAGATTATCGCTTTTAGACTCACTGTAATTCAGACTCAATAACATCTAACTGACGTTGTTTATGTTCATTTTGTTGTTGTTTGTCTCATAAATTACGTGACACCAGTGCAGTCAGGTCTTAGAAGTTAAAACATAATAAACTACAGGGAACCAGCGCAGTGCTACACGCAGGCTGGTAAAACCAGCGCTGAGCCAAGAAAATGCTGGTGAACGCTGTCAAATCTAAAGTAGACAGAAAAATGGTTAGTAAAAACGGTTAAAAAATATCTGGCAAGGTTTTTCTCAAGGACAAAAACATTCGATTACGAAATATCAGGTGCTGACTTGATGTTTAAACTAGAAGTTATGATACAGTACTTGCTGCTGCAGCTGCACAAAGGATTGTGATATACCGGAGCAGAATAAATATGTCAAGATAGGCGTGCGATGGGCGTACACATTCCGGGCACACCTGCGGATCTGCAACAGGTAGCCGGACGCTGGATCCGGCCTGCGTGCATGGAAAACTCAGCCTGGAACATCTATCTCCAGCGCGGCGGCGAGCGGTGCTGAAGCGTGTCGTGAAGTGAGGGCGGTGCTGCAGCAGCATCCACTGGATGCCATCCAGTGCCATCCATCGTCTTCACGTCCGCAGATATAACGCTCTCACTGATGCACAAGTGATAATGATAAACGGCCGTATGCGGACTCCCTCGGCAGTGTTTTATGGACACATTGCCGACCGGGGAAATCACGGATACGTAGAGAGAGAGGCGTGGCAGCAGCAGCGCCAACAGCAGCATTGCGGAAGGTGCTCCCTGGGCGTACACTCGGCGACACGCGGACCTGTAGACACTGCGCTGAGTGAGTGCTTCGATGTGTTGATGGTCACCGTGGTGATCGTGTGACGCCATGGTAGCTCGGCACATTGCCCGGACTAAGACGATCTGGTGATCTGGTTTGAAGTCACCGGAAAGAAGAGGGGTGGGCGGTGTTGTTGCAGACAGACAGCTGTGGCTGACCGGAAGACGAAAACCACTATTCAACGCACACATCGGACCTGCACATTGTACGACTTTTACTTCCACGACAATTTTGGCAAATGTGGGTCGATTTTTAAATTGTTTTTACTTTTGCATTTACGAAAGAAAAAAGGTGCCAGCTATCTTTAACATCCAAAGAAACAAATGGAAAAAACACCACTGTAAGTAGAACGCTCGTCCCTATTTCTCCTATCACGCGTATGGAATACTCGGCGTATCGGCTGAGTAGCAATGGCTCATTACTGGGATGAACAAATTATAAGAACTCGAACTTCATTTGAGTAAATTATGTAACAAAATGTGTCCCATAATGTATGTTTTCGGTTGTCCCTGGACTCCCCGCTTACAAAAATCTGTCGGTCGCCGGTACACTGCCAAGTCGTCCCGTTCGAAAGACGCAGCTCACTGCCAGACCGTCAGGTCGTCGTTGAGGCGCCTGGATGAGCGGGCGCCGTGAATAACGAGCTGTTACGTCGTCGATTTACGTCGTGTGAACGTCGCCCCACGTACGCTACACATTAACACTCCACTGCTGCCAGCGATCCCCGCGAGTCCACTGATCAAATCTGACGCCGCATGAGACATTAAATGTCACTTTGAGTGCTGAGCGAATGACCAATGCTCAGCGGTCAGTGCGTACACTCCGACAGCTACTTTTAGTTACTCACCATTGTTCGACAACTTCACCTGTTGCTTTGATGTAGGCAAAAATGTCACTAATTTTTGGCATTTATTAAATATAAGATGTTAATCGTGTATAGTATAATTAGCGGCATAGCGTCGAACGTAATATCCTGCGTCATATGACGTTTTATTGCTATCAAAATTCTGCCAGTGCGTTCGTCGGTCCGCCCGTCGCACTTGAGTCCGAACGGCGAAATGTGAGTCCGAACGAGGGCATTGAGCTGGGATGCATAGTAGAGAGCTGCACGGTAATGGGGACAGCGGTAACACCGCAGTAATCCGCGGTAATACCGCGGTAATGTGGACAGTTTGTAATACTTTACCGCGTCAGTGACGGTAATGGGGACAGACGTGACGGTGGTACCACGGTAATGAACACCACGGTATTACCGCGAAAATGGGGATAAGCTTGACGGCGATGTTTAAGAAATCTGAAAATCGTAATTCGTGAGTGATCGAAATTTCGAACTTCTAATCATCGCTCTCCTTCTCTGTTGCTGGCCGGACTTTGAAAGAGCGCAGAATTCAGCTCAGTTCTGAGTCCGTGGATGGACTCCCTCCTTCTGCACGGCTTGATGCGTCGCTGAACACTGATTATTTGACATTTGTGCTGCTATTGACTGTTTCTGGAGAAAAATGATTTAGATGAATTTACTTTTCAGATACTTGTAGCGTTTTTACTTATGTAACTCTAAAATTTTAACAATCAAAATTTTATTACTCGCTGACATTTTGGTAGCCTATATATTTGGTATTTGGTATTTTTTTCTGCACGACTTCATGCATCGATGAACATTTAGCAGATTAAGCGGAGACTGTTTAACATAATGGACTTTTGTTGACTTTCTGGAAAGAGCAAGATTTAAATGATTTCAGTTTTCAACTGTTTTTAATGTTTAACTGTTATGATTTTAACTTAAATTTTAATGATTCATATTTTCTAGATTTTAATGATTTGTGAGCATTTATACGCAACACTCATTTTACTAATGGTTAATTATCACAGTTTAGGAAAATGGCATTTTAGCTATAAGGGGATGGGAATGGTGACAATGGTATTGTGAGGTTGTCTTGGTGGGTTTGATCCTAGGCCTACCGCCAAACTTAATTTAGAGTTAATCTAGGCCTAATGCTAAAGTAACTGGACACAAAATTGAAAATAAAACGATAATGTGATTTAATAAACAGAATATTTACAGCGTGCGAATTATCATGTAAGTGCAATGCCAATAAACGAAACTAGAACAGAAATACAAATAGACAGTCAAACAATCAAGCAGTCGCAGCTGCTAGTAAAGATATCTCAATCAAATCGTTAGACTGTTCGGTTTTACCGTTTAAACAGAGATATCACATCGACCTTTCTAAGGTCAGATATAAACTATATATACATGGTTCTTCGCTCAACTGACACATCAAAGATACGCAGGCCCAGTCACTGCCAGTTTTCTTGAATTTAAAGTAAGTTGTACCGTGCCAGTATAAAGAAGTGGCCTGCAATGTACATATACAGTAGAACCAAACTGATCTATAGTGGACTGGGTGGTGCAAGTCTGCCAGTCCGCGGTCACTGCAGATCATCATAGGCGATGCAGAGGCAGAGGCCGTCGTAAGGCAAGCATTCTGCCGCAGAGAATAAAGCTGCACGGATGCGTCCTCAATTCGTCACCGCTGCATATCGACGGCGTCGCATACAAACTACCACTAACCTCCGTTTTCGCTCGCTAGGCCACCTGTCTGTCGTCGCGCATGAAAGTTTACTGCTGACCCCGATGGACGCATAGGCTAAATCACAGCGTTATCAGATGCGTTGTCTGTCGACGTCGACCCTCCCTCCACCGCGGCCAGCCTCTGAACCTCGCTGATATATCGCCCCGCCCACTACAAGGACTCGGAGTTCTGAGTGCTCGAGGTCGCAAGGTGATCGTGTACTCGTAGCGTTAGCGTGCACATCTCAATGAATCCCGCACCATGACAGACCACAATGTACAATGACTACAATGTACGATTCGAAACGTAGCAGCTACACGTTTGGAATATCATACATAAAGCATGACGCATTACGTTGGTTTGCAGAACACGAGCAGTTTAATGAGTTTGCTTTAAACAACAATGATTGCGTCAAACAACTAAGAATAATTATTACAATAAATCAATAAAACAATATTAATTAATTAATTGATTTCTGACCTTAAACTATCTGAAATCTTGTCCTGGGTTAAAATATTATAATAAATGATAAAAATACACACCTGTATGTTGGTTAATGTCTGAGAATAATATTTAACTTTTTATAGAATTGGTTATTAGTCTATCAGCAATTCCGTCATTGCCTGGACAAACTAAATAAGTCCTAAGGCAATTACTCTGCGAAGAAAAGCCGCGGGTTTTAACTTCCGTTTTTGGTTATAATTTCTATTTACTTCAGTAATTTCCACTAAGAGTAATAAAACTTACTTCGCAAGCGCAGTGTAAGGAAACGTGTTTCCCTGACATAGGCCTATGTAGTGTAGCCTAGGCCTACTGGTCACCACTTGTCTTTTCCTCTCACAAATAGCTGAAGCTGCTATTGTCGCAGCGTGCTTAAAGTTAGAACTTACACCTTGCTGGATATTGGTGATAAGTGACAAGCATAGTAGATGGTCAAGTATAGCTAGTCAGTGATCAGACTGGGAAGACGTCTATTCATATTTGTATAGCGAATAAGCGCGTATGCAGGAAGTCGTACATATTGCGTTACGCGGGCGGCGACAGATTCGCAATTTCCACGTACGTACGACCTTGTCGTCGTGCGCATAATTTCGCCCGGTGGTTTTTCCATTAGCGACGGCGCGCCAACTGCTGCCAATCGGCGCCGTCCACAGGACGGAAGTGGCGTCGTTTCCGACCGACTGCGCGGGATAACGAACAATCGTAGTTTACGCGTTCCGCTCGTTGCGGCCGACGAGCGGGGTACGATTAATTCTGTCGCGTCTGCACTGCTATGACTAATTAACGGACGAGCGTGCTTAGTGCCCTATTATAGGATTCCCCCCCCCAGAAAAGTCTCCCCTGGCCGACAATTTACCGGCAAAAGTACGCCTGGCACACAGGGGCGATCCTATAATGTGGAGACTTTTTATGGGGCCGGCGATATGTTAATAAGGGGGAGGTATATCAATTTCGTGATTATCTTTCCCCGGACGGATTTTTCGTGGGGAGACATTTTTATCTGACACCGGCGTATCAGCAGCAGCAGCAGCTGGCTGAGCAGCATTGGATGCGACGCTAGCGTGCTGAAGCGCCACTCGACCTCCCCGGTAGGGCCATTGACAATCTGACATTGCGTTCTCTCTGCAGTGCACTGTTGCGCCCCACATCTATCTCTGCGTTACCAGGATTGTCGGCTTGTCTGTCGTGCTGGCGGTGACGGAGACTGCGTCGTTAATAGTGAAAGAAACGTGCGCGGTGAATTATTATAGGCCTAACGACAATTCGGTTGCACGTTGTACTGCCTGCGTCTGATTTCGTTTTCCATGGATCGCACCTTGGTCAAGCCAACTTGACGACAGAACGTGCAGACGGTGCCGTGTCGTTAATTAAAAACTGTACCGAAAGTCGAACACATTGAACTGTATTGGATAACCGGTTAATTGCGAAATCTATACTGTACGGACGTAATAGTGACGTTTGCGGCATTGATAACAGCGTAAAGATCTAGTTTCCCGTGCATTGTAGTTGTGTTAGCCATTGCTACACACTGATCATAACTCGGATCGGATCGTCGAAAGTTTCGTCTCAGGCGCTTTGGCCTGCAGATCATAGAGAAGGTCGAGATGACGTCACTGAGGTGGTGCTCGACCTTGACATTACTCGTTTCATTGCGACTCCCTAGTGGACTGTTTGCCTCTTCCATCTACTCAACAGCTTCCGGTAAATTTGTTCACTTTTATTGAGTTTTATGTTCAGGTAATTTTTTGTATTACACATTATTATATTTAGGCGTTTTCCTTGCAGCTCAGTTTTTTGTGGCGTGCATATTGAGCGCTGTAATGCGTTCACTTTTTTCAACTACTGTCTGGAAGCAGACGTATTGAAACAGGTGTGTTCATAGTGTTCCCTGTTGCTGGGAAAGCAGCCAAAGAAAAAGATTATGCGAGCCTTCGAATAACAATAATATTAGTTTTATGAGACATAATGTGGTTTTGTATCGCATTTTGCCTGCCCTTAGCGAATAATTGTGTTCATTATGCGATTGGTTTATTTTGCTCATTTCTACATTTGAGCGGCGAATAACGATATCTTAAGTTCGGTGGTTGTAACTAATAGGAAGGAGCTGTCTTTCCACGAGTAAAGTAAACGCGATTTAAAGAGGACGTCTGCGTCGGGCTGATCAGCCGCAATCGGCGTAATTTGGCGAATGCAGCTGCGTCATTAAATCAATTTGCCGCATTTCACGGCGCGGGAAAGTCCCGATTATTCACGATTAAACAGCAGTTCGAACTAGCGGTTGACTACGGAGCGTCGTGAGGCTAACCGCAGCTGGTGCTATCGCATTTCATTACGACATAACGCTAGCTGAGATCGCATACAATACATTTCAATCAGTTAGAGCGGTCGTGTGCATGCGACGTAATGGGCTGCGGTGGCTGCGCCTATGCATTACAAGATGCTATCTGCAGACATCAGTGCAGGCTGCAGACGGTTCAAGTCGATCGTTCCTCGTCATGCAATGCTTGCTGCCACAGACGCGTCTGGCGACAAGAACAAAAATCCATAAGATATACAATGGCCAAACTAAGACTTCTAAATTTCACATGGTAGTGTAGCAACAATATTAAGGTGAGGTAAGCTAAACTACAATAATTTATGCCAAGTTTCTTCTTGATGTTGTGTGCCAAAAGTTATCAAATTCGGCCAATGTTTATTTAAAAAATAAAAGTGGCACGTTTTTTGCTGAGACACGGTGTACGTACATATCTATGAGAAAAACGCATTATAATATATATTTAGTTTTTTAGTTTTACGGTCAATGTTCGGTTAGGGTTAGGGTCAGTGTTAGCTTTCGGGTACGATTTTGAATTAATTTTGCGTTTATGCGCATTTTTAAGTGAAATATTGTAAATTGTAGAGATACACAAATTAGCAGGATTAGATTGATTACTACCAATGCCTAGATGCTCAGATGGAAACAAATTAACTATATTGTGTCTCAAAAAACATCCCCCGACATTTTTAGTTGTAACTTAAAAACCAATTGTCGGATTTTGATATTTTTTGGTACGAATATTCCCGACACAACTTGCCATCAAATAACCATTCAGTTTCTCATTTCACCTAATGTATGCTTCTGCACTATTTAGGGAATACAGATCAAGCAAAATATGTGTTAAAATAAACAGAAAACCTGAAAAAACATCCCCGGCATTATCGATCGTAACTTAAATAAAGATTAGCAGATTTTAATAATTTTCGGCAAAAACATTTCCGACACAACTGGCAATTAAATGAGTGTTTTAGTTTTTATCTCATCTAACGTTTGTTTTTGCACTACCTGGGGAAAGCAGACCAAGCATAATACGCGTTAAAATGAATGAAAAAAACATCGATAAATTTCATCTATCCTAATCTGTGAGCCTCAACAGCCAGTCAAGGTTTGACTGTCATGCAGCAGTGTGTCTACCAGATGAAGTTTAAGACTGTTTGTGAAGTTAAGAAGTGACTGGTACAGCCTGGATTGGTCTGGAGCAGAACTTTATCGATACTGCTGTCAATGAATGGAGAAAGCGTCTCCTTGACTGTGTTCGCATAGTGGGCAAACACTTCAAGCAATTTTACTACAGGCAGTTGAAAAATAGACAACTGGATAAAATGTCAGCCGAGGTATCAGAAATGTGAACAAAATGTCTTTTTACGCGTTATGTTAATTAAGCAATCATATCGCATTGAAAAAAGCGATATTTCGCTGGTTGTGTTTTCTTACGTAGTGTAGAAACGAATGCTAAGTGAGGTGGGAAACTGAATGGTCATTGATGGCAAGTTGTGTCAAAAATATTCGTACCAAAAATTACCAAAACCTGATAATTGGTTTTCAAGTTACGGTCGAAAATGTCGGGGATGTTTTTTGAGACACTGTGTATAGTCAATATTGCAACTCCACATACAGTACTTACGAGATGCTACGGTTTGATAAAGCAGTAGACCTTCTTGCTAGGATTAATCGTTACGGTTTATATAATATGCCACACCTAGACTATTTAATCGCTATAGCCTATTAAAATGTGACAAGTGGCAAATACTTCGTATACTTTTTCATTGATAGGCTGATAGACGCCACTTCATGTTTCCTGCTCATCTGCAACATAGGTTTTATGCCAATTTTTTAATAGCTTATTCTGAACAAATAATTTTTAAATTAAAAATAGAGTTTTATAGAGTTGTAGTAAAATGGATAAAATTGGATTCTCAAATCCTCGTTCACAATTTCTATGAAACCCCGAAGTTACAACGTAGTTTATTCCGGTGCGATCTGATTTGCTGCAATCTTCGCAATTCTTCAAATGTTATTGAAATAAATTACACACTGTATCGCGGTTTTAACTTTACTTTTGACAAGTCAGATAACCTGATAACTACTCCGTGTAATTAAATAAACAGATTTACATTTTTTTCAAAATTTGTACCATAAAGGGACTCGATGAGGGGAGGAAAGAGGGTGAAAAAATGAAAAGAAAATAGAGATATGTGAATGGAAGACAGAAAAAATATCTTTACATGAAATACTGGGTTGAAGCTTGAATGCCGGCATTATGACACTGACCACGCCAGTTAAAGACAGACAGGGAGTAGGGAGTGATAAATAAACGCTAAAGCCTACATAAGCCAAAAATTGGCCATTGGGAAGAGCTATAGATCCGGTTGGCGCTATTAGGACAGTTTAACTGTCGACTATATACGATGACCAATAACGACGGCGTCGTAAACTGGGCACAATTTTGTCGTATTTTTACGAGCATCCTCACCTGCTTTATATCGCAATCCGGCAGGGTTCCAGCTTCAGCTGCTGATGCAGATATGCTTCGACGTATTTACAGGCGGGCGTCTGAGACAGTTTAATAGGTCTCATCGCGCATCAAACGCAGGCCTAGGCTATAGAGCGGTTTTTATTATCGCGCGGATTTTATTGATAATATATTATTCAATACTGAGCAAGCAACAGACGCGCTGCTGATAAGCTCTATTGGTACGAAGACGGACGGCACGGCAGCTGCTGTTTGTACTGACAGATCTGGCCAACTGTGCTTATTGCGCGTCTGATTACACTGAGACTAAATCGCTGGTCACTCAGTCACCTGCGCAGCGTCTCCCACCGTCAAAACTTCAACAGTTCGTCTGATGTTCATATGTCGTTAGATTAACGAACAGAGGTCTGCATGATGTCTGGAGTCGTGCGGACAAATTGAGATGATCGTAAATAAGTCGAGGGTCCACTCGTTTATTAATTTCTGTCTTTGTTTGCAACTATGAATCTACGATACATTTATGTGAATGATTTTAAGTTGTCATATTTCAGCATACTAAAGGTTATTTTTTTCAACGTGTCATTATTTTAAAATAATTTAGGTAAATGTTTATTATTTTACTAGCATTCGAAGAAGCAGTCGCTGAGATCAAATCCTCGATTTGTAGTGCAAATAAAGTCGCTGGTTGACTAAAAATAACAACCTTGGTGTTAATTAGCACTGGTTATTTGACGTCACCGTTTATTGACAGCTGTTGTCCTTCAGTAAGCCTATTTTACACGCATTTGTAAAAATTTTGTACCATTATAATGTTAGTGTGTAACTGTGCATTTTTACTGTTATTTGTCGCTGAATCAACAGTCGACGCGCCGGAGTATTGCATGAACGAGATGTTTCAAGCTCGTTGTGCTCGTGACGAAGTGATTGTCATGAAGTCGGCATTCTACGGTCGAATGCATATCAGCCGCTGCGTCACGGTCGACATGGGCTACCTCGGCTGCTCGTCGGATGTGCTGGATCTGGCTGATCAGCGTTGTTCAGGGCGCCGTGAATGTGAGCTTCGCATGCCCTACCCAGCGTTCGAAGAAACTCGACCGTGCTACGACCTGCAGTCCTTCTTCAAGGCAGACTTCTACTGCCTCAAAGGTAGGTCATTACCGTCGCTCAACAGTTTCTCTAAACCAAAAAAAAATGTGCACCGTAACAACATAAAAAAAATCGACGAATAAAACAGCCAAAACAACAAAAAACTATGAGCATGAAAATTAGTTAAAAGCCTATGCAGTCAACTAGATCTATAGTAGTTCGTGACTTGTGAGTGCAGCCGGGGAGGGGGGTTACTGCATCTGGTATCTGCTGAAAAGATGATGATCCAATTGAAGGACATGTGCAGTACTAATCAAGAAAAACAATATCACACCCATTCACATTTATTGTTTTTGTTATCTGTATAGCATAAGCTTATATGAATATATTTCATGTCTCAAAAAACATCCCGGACATTTTTGATTTTAACTTTAACAAAATTATCAGATTTTTATAATTTTCAGTGTGAACATTTTTGACCAAACTTGCAATCAAATGACCGTTCAGCACACCTAATGTCTGCTTCTACATTACCTCGGAAAAGAAAACCAAGCGAAATATGCGTTGAAATATACAAAACACGTGAAAAAACATTCCCAACATTACTGACCTTAACTTGAAGCATAATTATCAAATTTTAATATGTCTTGGCAGAAATATTTTTGACACAGCTGGACATTAAATGATTGTTTAAGTTTCTACCTCACCCAATGTCTGCTTCTGTACTACCTTAGGAAAGCAAACCAAGCGAAATAAGCGTTGAAGTGAATGAAAAAACGTCCATGAATTCCGTCTATCCAGATCTGTTGCCCCCGAGAGCTAGTCGATTACAAGTTTTGACTGTCCGTCGTGCTGCAGTGCAGTATGTGTGTTTACCAATGACATTAAAAATGTTTATAAATTCAAAAAGCAACTGGTGAAATCTGGTTTAGTCTGGAGCAGAAAATTATCGATGCTGCTGTCAATGAATGGAGAAATCATTTCCATGCCTGTGTTTGCACAATCGACCAAAATTTCAATCAATTTTATCGCAGGCAGCTGAAATTTGAAAACGAAAGAGTTGGATAAAGTGTCAGCTAAAGTGTCAAAAATGTGAACAAAATGTGTTTTTGTGCATTATTAAAATTAAGTAATAATACCATTTTAGGCACAAATGCAATATTTCGTTAGTTCTGATTTCCCCAGGTAGTACAGAAACAGACGTTGGGTCAGATGGGAAATTACATACTGATGATGATTTGATGGCCTGTTTTCTCAGGAATATTTTTACCAAAAATTATTAACATCCGTTAATTCTTTTTCAAGTTACAATTGAAAATTTTCGGGATGTTTTTTGAGACTCAGTGTATGAATTTAGTCTACATCCGTATCGGTTGCGTTACTTGAAAAGTAATTACACGACAGAATTAGCTTAAGTCAGTTGCGTCGTGGCAGGAAAAGGGGAATGAGCAAGGTGCCGCACTCTGGGCTTTCGGAAAGTTGTTGGAAAATTTTCTTGTTCTAAAATTTTCTTCAAGAAATGCAAAAGTTGAAGCTGAAAACATTCATTTTAAGGACATTTAGGGGCACAATTGCGATGGTTGCCAGTAAATTTCAACTTTGTGCCCGGCCGACTTTTTTAACAGGACGCCGCTATTCGAAGCTCCACTATTTTAGAGAAATATCAAAATATTGTGCGAAATACATCGCCCATGGCGTAGAAATCTAATTACTTATTTATAACCAGTCACCTGACACTGTGTACGTTGTGAAAATGTGTAATTGATGTCGTTGTCTGTGTAAAGTATTCGCGCCGGCCTCTGAGGATTGCGAGCGGTCCAGACAGATCCGCCTTCCATCACCTCGAGGTCGCATCGCCAGCACCACGACGTTTGAGTCGCGCTGGTGTGGTACAGCTGAGAGCCCGTGGTTGATAGAGGTACCGCCTGGACAACGCATCAACATCACCCTGATTGACTTCGGACTACAGTCGGGCCAGGTGCGTCAGTACTCGCTATTGGCTCGCGACTGCTACCATAAACGACCTTTGTTGTCAAACAACGTGTCGGTATCCGTCTCAGTCCACCTGTCTGTCGGTTCGCGACTCGGCTATTGTATATAGCAGTCGCTAGCCACATCGCCTACCGGCTTGTCACACCATCACTTCATTATTTGTACCATTGTTTTGGAAAACAGGGGTTTTGGAGTTACGTCTCCCCGAAAATTGGCATTTTCTCTCCTTACCGTTAATCGCTCTCAGAACAGTATCAGTGCTGTACTGTGATAACAGCCATTATTGTCAACATCATCGTTGCCTCCACTATCGATATCATTAGCGTTACATTTTTGTTAGCTACGTCTCCTTGATATTTATTACCGCCCCACGCACGTAATGCAAAGCACAGTAGGCCTATTGCCGCCATTATAACCGGAACACGGACGTCTTTGGCATTTTTAATATAATCAGGTAGCTAACATGCTTTCACCACAGAATGCACAAGGGACTTTATTTGGATACATTTGCTCCCCGACTATAAGCTGTTTGTCTCACTTATGTCCGTCTCTAACGGTGTTGTATCGTGGTTGGAAACTACTTGTCGGTAATTAGATCTACACGATTAATTAGCTCAGGATTTCATTTCTTGAACTCCCACAGTCGCGAGGAGCGACAGAAACCTTAATCTATAGGAAAACGTTCACAAATTTCGGGTAGAATGTAATCGCCTGCGACATAATTTTGTCAGGGTACTCTCCGAGAGATCTGATTCTCTGCACTGATATTGTAACACTTTCTGTCTGCTCTTTACTGACCTCGACGCACTAAAAATTGTGTCCGTTTGCGTTATGCAAATTGATTGTGTATCGTATCGCAATGTATTTCAGGTGAGGTTGTCGGCGTTGACGTCGTCGTCGTCAAGGCGTAAGTCGGTATCCCGGCGTCCTCAGAGGCCTGGGGTCTCGGACCACCAAGTAGCAGCTAGTAGACCACCGTGTCGGGTGCGCTATGCCGTGCTGACAGACAGAATGTCCGAGCGGTCCAGTGTTGAGGTGTGTGGAAGCGGAAACTCCAGCAGGGAGCGCCATGTTTATCTGTCGACTGGTAACGTGCTTGAGATCAGTGTTGACGTGCGGCGAGACAGTCCTGACTACTTCGTCTTACTGTATGAAGGTCTGTAGCCACTGCTTTGCTTATAGCGGGCGAAGTGTGTTTTAGCATAACATTGTCAGGGTGTGTTTGTATTCTCAGCTGAGGCTAATTTTATCCAGATTCGTGGAAATAAAAACACAAGACCAGAATCAGCGTGGATTGATGATGCAACTTCATGGACGGGACTGAATTTAGAGATGCAGTCCGGAAAGTGGACAACAAATCTGAATGGAGACCGACGATTCATAGTGCGGCTTACCCTAGGAACAACAGACGGCTAAAGGTAAGGTAAGGCAAGGGATGATAAGGTATGGCTTAGGCCCCAAAACACCTGAGAAATACCGTATCGTCTTCAATCTGTGCTTGCACGTCTTCGGTAAAACATGCAGGCCTACAATGGAATCCTATGAACCAAATTTTATCTTTCCGTAGTGCAAACGAGTCACGAGTGAATAAAAGAAACAGGCCTATTATAAGCTAGAGATAATACGTGACTTTATACATGGTAATTTATCGCGTTCACGGTAGCATTATTTATTTGCAATTCTTATGTTTGATTTCCCTGCTGAGTGCTGAATCGTAACTAGCCTACCGAGGTACGTTACAGCTTGCTTGATTTTATTTGTCTGATGTAGCTGTCGGGTGCACCAACCCAGTTCTAGGCCCTGGAATGTTTCACAAACGTGACCCCTCATCGTCATCTGATGACGTCATCATTGTTGGGTGTCGTGCGACCAATGAGCGATGGAGACTGACCTGTGTGAGCGGAGTCTGGACCGGTGACGTCATCGGTAACTGCTCCGCAGGTGCGTTACCTGTTTTTTTTATTCGCATTCGCCAGGCGGCAGCACGTAAATGCTTTGTGCATTATGCCTACTGTCATGTGAAATCGAAGGCGCAAAATTGCAAATACATAGACCTACTAATACCAACGAACAAATTTCAACACAATATTTTGTTTGGATCGACAATCCTAATATAGGCCTAGGCTTAACTGTCGCGTATTTTAAGTCGAAAATGCATTTTTGCGAGCGCCAGCATGCGTCTAAGCAATCGCCGAGGCGTCCGTGTGTCTGTCTGTCTGTCCGTTCATCACACCGTGACTCTGCAGCTTGCTAATCTTTGTATTCTACTAAGATTTGACAAAATTGAAAGTTCTAGGCTTAGTCGTTGATGTGTAAGTTTGTGAATGAACTTAATAATTATGAAGATAAAAAGCGCATTCAAACACTTTGCAAGCAATGATTTGGTGCTATTGGACTTAAAACGATAAAGGCAAGTTTAAGTTATCTGGGCAAAAATAGCTGCTGCTCAAACAAAAACGTCAGAACTGTTTGATAAAAAAAGTTCAACAAGTTCATTCGTTTTTGTGAATATTCAGGGTGTGTCTAAATGTTTACTTGAACTGTTGACTTCAAAGTTTAGCTTATTGTATCTGTTGAACAACATTAGAGTTGTTTTAAAAGTTTTTAAAAAATTGTTTTTCATTGGCGCACTCAAATAACTATTATGAGATATAAAACCACACTGTGTCCCAAAACATCCCAGACATTTTTGATTGTCACATGAAAACTAGTTATCAGATTTTGATATTTTTTAATACGAGCATTTTAAACACAACTTGCCATGAAATAATTATTCAGTTTTCATCTCACTTATTGTCTGTTTCTGCACTACCTATGGTGAAAGCAGATCAAGCGAATGATACTTTGAAAAAAACAGAAAACTTGAAAAATCCCTGACATCATCGATTGTAACTCAAAAAAAGATTAGCAAATTTTAATAATTTTTTGGCAAAATATTTCTTATACAACTGGCTATTAAATCATTGTTTAAGTTTCCACCGCACCCAACGTCTGCTTCTGCACTATTTGAGGAAAACGGACCAAGCATCATACGTGTTGAAATGAATAAAAAACGTCAATGAATTTCATCAATCCAGATCTGTGGGCCCCAACGGCCCGTATATTAGGCCTACAATTAAGGTTTGACTGTCATATCAGTGTCTCTACCAGATGACGTTCAGGAATGATTATGAATTCAAGAAGCGACTGGTACAGCCTGGATTGATCTGGAGCAGAACATTATCGATACTGCTGTCAATGAATGGAGAAAGCGTCTTTATGCCTGTGTTCGCATAATGTGCCAACATTTCGAGCAATTTTACTGTAGACAGTTGAAAATGGACAACTGGATAAAATGTCAGCCAAAGTGTTCGAGATGTGAACAAAATGTATTTTTTGTGTTGTATTGTTTAAGTAATCATACCGCATTGGATAAAAAAGTAATATTTCGTTGGTTCTGTTTTCTCCAGGTAGTGCAGAAACAGACATTGGGTGAGGTGGGAAATTAAAAAGGCATTTGACTGTTGTCTCAGGAACATTTGTACCAAAACTACTGAAATCCGATAATCCTTCTTAAAGTTACAACTGAAAATGTTCGGGATGTTTTTGGGACATGGTGTAGTTATAGGCTGTAGGCATAGGCCTATTTTTCGTAGGCCTACTTATTGCTGTAATATAGACCGTACGTTAAAAAAATGTTGACAGCTTTGCAATATTTAGTGTCTCGTGCAGTTGTAAATCTAGCTTAGCAAAATTCGTTACGCTTGCACTGCATATTTACTTCTGCCAAGGAGGTTATGTTTTTGTCGGACTGTCTGTCTGTTTGTCTGTTTGTTTGTCTGTGTGTTAGCAAAATAACTCAAAAAGTTATGGACGGATCTTTCTGAAATTTTGAGGGTATGTCGGGCATGGCATAACCTACCAGTGATTCAATTTTGGGCGTGATCCGGCAGGAATCGTGGATTCTGGATCACTTTGAAATTTTACCATTGCGTTAAAGGGGCATAAGCGAAACCGCTGGCAAAGCGAATATGGTGCTGGCACCTAGCGAATAACATGGCGTTGAATCAAGGTTTTTTAGGTCACATCGAACTAGGTCAATGTAGAAAATGCAACTATAGTTTGAAACGCACTCAAAACTTCCGCTTGTTTGTTTTCGTCGGACAAGCTGTGTTACGAACTTACAGTTACAGGGGTTACGCTCTTCAACAACGTTCTCAGAGGAAACAACGTTCTGTCAAATCAATAGCCTTGGCGGAGGTACATGCGGGCTTTGACTGCTTTTCTAGTTTGTAATAGAATTCAACTAATGTAAGTAAGCCTAAATTTTGATAGTTGAGAAATTGTAACTTTATTTAAACGCTGAAATCTGAACTGAACATAGCCAGTAAAACTACTAGACGAGAAACGAAAATAATGTGCCACGTTAGTAATGAAATAGCGATTACTGAAATCGGCAAATTGATTTGAGAGTAGGCGTATAGCATTAGCTATATATTGCAAGTAGCGCATTTGTGAGTTCTCGTTCGGTGATTATTACTGTGTATCTTCGCTACAGGTGAAATGCGCACGCTTGGCAGTCATGTGAGCAGACAGACACAACGGCTGTCAAGGCGTGAGTGTTATTAATTACATGCACTATATTTGAAGGAGTATCCAACAGAATGTAAAGACTGTTTTAGAGGTAATCTACTATGCCTCGACCTGCCATCCGCTCAACCCTTGTTTTTTTGGTCTAGCAAAAAAACTATAAAACCTACATTCACCAAATTTTCAGAGATTGTAGGGGAGGTCAAAGGCTAGCAGCGTGTGAAACTTTGGGGGAATCTGATAAACGTGGGTTGTGAAGAAAAAGGGAAAAAATTTTTAACCCTTCATATTTCCCCCATTAGGGGAGATGGGGCACAAAATTTTTTATCGCAGATGGGGCACTACTGGGCCCGTACATAAGTAAAATTTCAGACCCCAAAAGTTTACGTGGGGTGGGGGACAAATGTTTAAAAAAATTCTCCTTTTGAGGGGTTAAATGTGCCATGCAGCAGATCTCAGAAACTGTAGGTGATATCAATCTGTTTTTTGTGCCAGGTTGTTGGCTATAGGTCAGTAATGTTAATGCTTGGGTAAAAATTTTACAAATTGGGTCTATTTCCAAGAAATCACCGCCCAAATATAACCCAATTTTTGGATGATTTTTGACAAAAGTTTTCAAAAATCGTAATTAATTCAAAGGATGGCCCAGAAAGTTTCAGGTGTGTATGTGGGCCAAAGTTTATAGTTGCTATCATATTCGGCCGAAATGCTGACCCTGACCCCTCCCCTAAAAATCCTCGGGGTCAAAATTTTTCATCATTTTTTCACTTTTGGCTTCACAAAATTTAAACCAATGATTTTTAAAACTGAAACATTTTTGACAAGTCAAAATTTAACAAAAGATAGAGAATTATTAGTAGTTTGCATTGAGGTACAGAAGTATGGAGTGGTCAAAACATATCTGGGTATTGTAACCCCCCAAATTGACCCACCTGATTTTTTGCCAATTTTGACCAAATTTTCCAAAAATTGTCGTTAATTCAGGGGATGGCCCAGAAAGTTCTACGTGTGTATGTGGACCAATGTTCAGGGTCTTTACCACATTCAATCGAGATACCTATGCTACCGCCCCCACAGCTTTAAATTTTGGGGGTCAAAATTTTTTTCATGTTTTTGCTTTTTGCTCAACAGTATTCAAACCCGTTTTTCTTGAGATAGGTGAAAGATCGACGAAACAGTATTTTAACACATGAAGGAGTATTCATCGCTTTTTCCAACGACGTATAGACTTATAAAATAGTTGAAATACATTCGGGGTTTTGAGCCCTTAAAGTTACCCATTCTAAGTGATATTTTGGATTTCGACAATTTGGCACCATCTGGTGAGCTCAGTTGTAAACTTAAAGCCTTGACGTCGATGCCAGGACAAGATAAACAATGTTTGTCCCCAACACGTTTTTCCTAGGCGTCACCGATTAGAGGCAGAACCAAAAACCCTCTTTTTTGACCAGTTTGTCATGAAAATAGACTAAGTCCAGTCATGTGACTTTAATAGCTAAAAAAATTTTAACAAATAATTATGATTCAGACAATTTGTTTTGACGTGGTATGTCTAGAAAATGTGCTTCTACGCCATGCATTTTCGGGACCCCAGCCACTCGTCAGGGCGGCCGATTTGGCACGAAATGTCTACTTTGGCGCGGGTTCGTCACCCCATCAATGGTGTGGCCTGGGGAGCGCTGTAAGGTCTCCCAGCGGAGTTTGGGTGAAGCCGTTTGGATGCATTAGAAACCTAGGAAACGTTGGTGGAAAAATTGCTGTTTTGCAAATATATATTTGATGAGCAACATATGTAGTTTTGTGTGCAAATTAGGCAAATTCTTTGCAATCCAATAACCTAACTGAACATTTATGTCAATCAGTGGCGTATTTAGGATTTGGCGAAGGGTGGCCATGGCGAGCGCGCAGAGCGCGAGACTATAACGGGGGTTTGGGGGCGGAGTCCCCAGCGGGGTTCGGGGCAGAGCCCCTGATCGGGAGGTCAGGTGGGCAAAGCCCCCCTGAAGCTGAAACACTTTTTCTTTTGAACGTTTAATGGAAGCCGCAAATTCGCCCATTTTTTCTGAAATTCTTAAATGCAGAAAATCTCAGCGTCATATCAGATGCAATCTCACATGGCGATTTTAATTGCATGTTGTACCGGTATGAAAAAAGACCATCAAACATTGTTGAATTTTGCAATTCTTGCTGGAAAACGGCGAAAAACGCACCTTTTCATAAAAGTCGCCTTAAAAAATTTTCATGGTCGGGCCAAAGGGGAGGGGAATCGCACCATGACCCTCCCCCTAAATACGCCACTGATGCTAACGTAATATATACTTATTTACTCATAAAGTTGCGTGCTGTTCCTGAGTTATTACGCCCTACTGTTAAACGTGATATTCCTATTAAATTTTGAACTCCCGTTTTTTCTGCCGCACGATATTCTGTGAATCTACGCAACATGACAAAATGAATACTTTCTATATTCGTTTTTTTAAATAATCGAGCAAAATGTCTATGAACAAAAATTTAGCAACTCGAACTCAGCAGTATTAACTCTGTGTTAACTATAGTTAATACGTTAGCAATAGAATCTTAACAAAAACAAATGTACAGAACGTATACACAGTTGCTTTTGATTGGCTGCGTTCTTCATTAGTTCGGCTCAAAAGAGAATGCGATTTTCGCAATCTAATAAACTTGGTTATGTCCGGTATTTATTCTTGTACAGCTTCTATGCCATAACATTATTACTTTTACAGTAGGTCTTCTGTTTTTCTGTTTGGTCAGAGAACGCGGAAAAACAGTCTTATTAGATTCATCAACGTACTTATAGTGCTTACGTTCGACGCAGTAGATGTTTTCTGTCAATTCGTAGAATAACGTTTTGTTGTTCAGCAAATGATATCTTCGAACTGATAGATATATAAATAAATACACACAGTTATTATTTTGCATTTATTTTTTAATGTTTTTGTTATATTTGCTTGTTTTTTAATTAGTTTCATGTGTATAATGCTGCTCTGTCCAGTATTTGATGAATAAACACGTGCATGTATAATTTAAAGCGCTGGTACAAATGTCAACACTGCAGTTACTGCTTGTGACTAATAATAATAATTTTTTGTTGTTGTGCACAATCGTGTAACTTGTCTTTGTTGTGCTCAGCGTTAATAGTCGGACTCGTCTGTTCACTGGCGCTGATTATCGGAAGCATCGTCACTGTGCTGGCTCTGGTATTGGTTCGCAGGTGAGTCAGTACTGAATAGGCCTACTTAGCTGTACAATTATAGCAGCTCGAATGTGTTTCATTTATGGACCACGTTAGCGCAGTAATAGCTACAACAAGTCCGTGTGGCTGTCCCTGTATATTTTTGAGCACCAATAATTTTGAATCAGAAATTTGCAGCTGTCTCGTATGAAAGTTAAAATTTAATCCTGCCTTTTAACTGTAACATTCAAAACCACACCTCTGCTGATAAACAGTCACAATTAGGCCTATATAGGGTTATTTACTTCCATTACAGTTAGTTAAGCGGTAGCAAATTAGCTAAGCTATACGGAAGAACTTACTACTTTATTAGTCGATCATCAAAGTCGAGCGGTTCTAAGTCTTAATTGTGTTGTAACATGGGCTTGAATTATTGTGCATGGTTCGGCCTTGCCGCAGGCCACCCGGCATGTGACGTTGCACTGGCATGGTGCCGACCGGCAAAACTACATTACGCAGATTAATATTGCTGTCATTATCTAATAGCCTATTTCTAGAAGTACTCTAAATCCGGGATATTTCCTGTGGTAGCTTAGCTGCATGGTTGTTTTGTCGACAATTCACTTTTTAATCTGTGTAGGCAACTGAGCAACAATCATGAACATGACAAATATAGGGCCTAAATTATTGTGTCTGTAAATTTTAACGACAAATTTTACCAGGTAAATTGAAACGCATGCTAAATATTGAAATTCTGAATGCGTCTGTGACGGCATGACGTGCCTCAGTTCACCTGATGTCGTGCGCTTTACTATCTCAACTTATTTCGAACAACTGTAAGTGTTTTGGACAGAATCATCAATGTTGTGTTTGAAATACTTTCTGTTACTTATGCCAACTGCAACGACTTTATGCGCTGCTGATACAGACGCAAAACACCGATTGTTTCACTTGAAACTGGCGTCGGTTTATAGGCTACTGCATGTCGTTGTCTGTGCTCGAGCAGACGTTGGTGGACCAGCAGCAAGTCGTCAGCAGGTGAAACAGCGACTGACCCTCATCCGGTCTCACCGAAGAGTCTCGTCAGCGAGGTCGACGACGAGATGTACCTGCGTCCTAGCAACGGTTGCCATGGCGACGGCGCCAGCAGCAGCAACAGTACCAGTTCGCCGCCAGGTTACGTCGCCCCGGAAGCCCCGCCCATCGAGGGTCGTTCCAGCGACCAAACGGCAGCCTCAGCGTCCCAGCAACAACAGCAGGGATGTAGCGAGTGCTGCTGCTGCTGCAACGCCGAGGTCTGCGGTCCGCCGGCGGCCACCGGCAAGGATGCTCCGGTGGCTGGACCAAGCACCCTCGGACCTCCGTCACGGACTGGGCGACTGCGCCAGGCGGCCGCGGTGGCTGCTGGGACGACGGCGACGGGAGGCAGCCATCATGGACCGGCCTACCGCCGAGCAGCCAGCTGCATCGAGCAGAACAAGTTCACCCACATCTGGCAGATGCCGCTCCCCATTCCCGGCGAATAGAATACATAGACTGGGCGTGAAAATAACGCGCTCTTCCCACACTTATCACAATTAACACGCTCTACGGCGCAATGACGGGGAACGGAACTGGGCCTACTGCCGTGCCATGCAAATCGGGATTCGCTGTAAACCAAAAAACGCATGCACACATTTTAGTCCAGCCTGGCCCGCTTAACTTGTTTATGTTTGCCGGGTTGTGTTTCGTGGTTAGAGCTGGACTTAATATGGGACAAGACAGGCAGTTGCCTGGAGGCTCTACGCACGACCGTCATATTTTTTAAAAAGGTAAAAAAAGAAAAGACGTTGTTTGTTCTTTAAACGTGTTTAAAATGAACAAAAATGCCAGGTAATGTGTTTGGCATTAGCTTAAAATTAGTGTGACTAAAACGGAAACTCTAGACTATTCAACAATTGGAAATGTTTAAAAGAATCATTTTGGAACACGCGATAATGAGGTAGTAGCCGGCTCATATAAATCTGCTATTGGTTTAGAGCAAAAGTTCGAGTTAATGCTTTCTTTTAAAAATGGAGCCAACTCTAATGACGACTGCCCAATCTCAAAATCCGGCTCTGCCCTCTCTCTTATAGTGCCGTTTGAAATGGAATATTTTTGTGCTTTTGTAATTAGTAATATTAGTATTTATTAGGGATAGTAGAAAATCACGGCAAAAAAATAGCAAAAAAACATGGCAAATTTTTTCGAAAATCGCAAAAATTACGTCAAAATTATGGCATTAAATTACGGACTTAAGAACCATTTTATAATGTCTAATTAAATTCAACATCTAGCATTGACGACCATCATTACATGCAGTGCAAGGTTTTTATCTGTAAAATTTTGTCGCTGAAGCATTAAAATACATATTTCTACGACGACCTCACGGTTACATATTGAGCCAGTAATTTTTTAAAAAACATACGGACTTTAATAGCATTAGCAGAAGTGAATATTCTTGTGTTCAAAGTACACAATAAGCTTCAATTTATGCTTATTAAAAACGAAAAAAAGTCTTGTAAAAACGGTAAAAACACGGCATTTTGGCAAAATCACGGCATTTGACGAAAATCACGGTTTCTGTGATTTCCGTGTTTTCGTGATTTTCTACCCTCCTGTAGTATTCATCAATAATTTCGGTCGTGTTTCAGCAGGACACATGCATTCTAGCCAGCACAGCCGACATGTTTGAAGCATAAATTACAATATAATTATGTGCTTGATATTATATTAAATGACGAATAAAAAATACATGCATTCGTAGTCTTGTTTTTGATTGGGTGCCAAGTGTGCATGATTAGCGGCGCAAATGCATTGGAGCAATTACGTAATTAGGAATACGATCCGATACCGTACGGGGAGAAACTTTTAACGTGCACTTAATACTCAACATCACTGACAGACTAGAAGCACTTGCAAAACACAAACCTAAATAATTGTTTGTTAGGCCGCCCGGAACGGTAGTTCCCGGAAGGCCTTATGTTTTACATTACAACACTTCTTTTTTTCAACGCGAGATCTCCGAGGTCCGTGAGCCGATCTCCGCGAAATTTTGCCACATGATCGGAAGCATGTTCACTTTACAAATGCCGGTTTAAAAATTTAGGGGCCTGCCCCCCCAAAAAAAAAATTTAGAGGCGCGAAAACACGTTAAATTTGGCCCGATTTCGGACCCCTTTCCACTTTGAGCTCGAATATCTCCGGAACGGAGAAAGATATCCAAAATCGGAAAAATATTTGACCGACAGCGTTTCCTCCCGCGTTGGGCAAAAAAGTTTGGTAAACTTTGGTCCACTAACTAAGGAGATTGTTATGTGCAATTGTACTCATAAAATCGACTTTTTCGGAATACCATATTTCGGCCTCTAAAGGGCGCGCTGCGCTCCGAAATTTATACACGCGCTACAGAATGGCCAAGTCTTGCTAGCGTATACCCCACCAGAGATGGGGGTTTCCCCAACAATTTTTTTCAGAGCTGGCGTGATTTCTGTTTACTCAGCACTTTGAGTTATTTTTTCTCCCTGCAGCATCGGTTGTCAGCAGCAAGCGGAGATTGAGGCCGAGAAATTCGATCAGACAGAGTTGATATTTAGATAGCTGCAGCAGCTGCTGCCGCGCGAACAGCCGCCGGCACTTCATTTCACATCTCTCTCTCTCTCAGCCTGTCTCTCTGTCACGTTTGTCTCACTATGTGCGGTATAAAAACTGAACTGTAGAGCCATAGACTAGTAATCATGTTTGACTTTTTCACTAGTAAGCATCGGCGAACGCGTTAATATTTTCTCATCATCCGTACACGCGGGCGCTCCAGCATGAATCTCGTAACAAAAGATTTCAAGATAACTTGAAAAAAAACTTAGAAGCCATATGAGTGGAATTTCACCAACGCTGTAGCTAAGGCTAATAGCTGGTAAATGTAGGCTATATTTATTAGATTTTAAAAGTCGAGGGATTAAGATCAAGATCATAGTCAAGTAAAATGTTTGAGCAAGTTATTGCGACAAGCGGAGGAATCTACATTAACGTTTGGGCGTCGCCTACAATATATTATTATTATTATTAAATTCGAATCGATACGTTAATGTTGTATGAGTTTCGACAAACTAATTAAACAGCGACAGCAGCGACCATTAAATATACTATGAAAAGTGACAGATGGCATTTGATCACAACACGAAGACGTTTCAAGATTGTGTAGAACTCAGCGGCTGTTCATCTCACTTACTCATCTGTTCATCGCAATTAGCGTCGTTCATATAGGCGTAGTACCAAAGAAACGTCAAATAACAATCTGTGTTATACTATACCGACACCAATAAGCAATAATTTATGGTCAGCTAAAGGTCACTGTCATTAGATTTAAAACTGTACTAGAACCTGTTAATCAAATGCAGTCAGTCATACTGAAATATACACAACCATTTACGAAAATAAAATTGTAGTAAACCTATGTTATTGCTTATGGGTCAGTTTTCTAAAATGTTTAATACATTGTCAGCTACCAAATATTTTGACAAGCCGTCTGTGGCGAAAAGATGGTAAAAAGCAAATAGGTTTAGGCCTACACCTCGGTATCCAAGTGTTCTGTCAAGCGAAAATTCTCAAATGAGTCTAATTAGACTTGTAAGCGATTCACCAGCCGTTTTCTCGCTCGCTCGTAGGTAAATCTCGCTCGCTTTTCTCTCTCAGCGAGATAAGCGAGAAATTGTTAAGCTCCGTCGGAAAATTTATATGCGGTTGCTTAAAATTTTGCAAAATACGACAGCTATTTTGTTCCACTTTGTGGATTAAATAGTTTTTTTATTTCATATTTTTCTGCAGGAAATGTGATCTCCATTAAATCACGTAGAAGTCAATTCCATAGTTGGCGTATTTCACGTTTAAATGTACGTTATACCCAATGGTGGAAGTGACGGAAATCTCCTTAAACCTAAGGGTCGACTCTTAAACTGCCAAATCTATGTTTAATGCTAAAAATTTTAAAATTTACTCGTATTGCCTTCGGCGCAATTTACTTTTGATATGTGCGCCACAGCCTATAAAGATGCAAAAATTACTAAGGGTTGACTGTGACATGCACGGGTTATGGTTGACCACGAGGTTAACTCGGAACTCGGGGCGGGTTAACTCGTGGTGCTTCATTTCACGCCAAAATTTGGTGGCGCGAGGTTAACTCGAGAGGTTAAGTTAATTTCTGGTTAGCAAACGCCTGAGTCAACCTAGGCATGGAACAATCGACTTCAAACCCTTTATTTTCAAGTTCCAAGGTAGTTGAAGATCATCGATTTTTGTGTAAATCGAAAGGGCCTATATGGGACTTCCTGTTAGTGATCAGTAGTAAACTCGGCCATCTTGCACCGTTTATGAGATACAGCGACTTATATTTGGCTCAAAATCGCCAATGTTTCGTACCCTTTTCATTTAACGCCCTTGATTAGAATAACCCCTGTCGAATTTCTGAAAAAGCTTTACGGATCCTGGAAGTAGGCTTAGAGATTAATATGTGGCAGCTAACGATAAAGATTTTGTGATCCTAGCTTGCAGCGTTTTGATACAATCACAGAGTGTGACTGACTGACTGACAGACAAACAGACAGACAGACAAACGCCACGAGGATAGCTAAGACGTGCGTAAAATCATGTGCCGTTTTAAATTTCGGTCGCTTCGACTCGCTCGTATGTATTGTCGCTCGCTCGCGGGAAAAATCTCGCTCGTTCTCGTTCGTCCCGTCGCTCTCGCTTACAGGTCTAAATCTAATGGCCTGAAATGGAAACATTATCGAGAATTCTTTTATATGTTTTTTGTTTTTTATTTAACCCGTAATTTTGAAGTCGAAGTCTGCAAGACATGTTTAACCCGATTTTGCAAAGATTAAATATGAAACGTGGTCAAAAATGTTTGAGACAACAACTTTCCGGCTCTGGGAAGTAGACGCTAAAATGCTGTTTACAAAGCAATCCTGATGAAACATTTTTACGAGCGAATGTTTAGCATAAAACATGCTTGCAAATGTCTTGCGCATGGTAATATGTAGAACATGTAGAACAATATATCAAAACATTTGCAGAATATTTTAAAAGTGTTATTTATGTTTTGCACGCAATCACGGCCTGTTAACCGACAAATGTGACAGTAATTTAGTAACGGCAGTTGCGAGTGGGCTGCTGAGTCTGACTATGACGTCACTGGAAACACTGAAGCGGCTACGCTTGCGGCTATAGCTTACGCCATAAACAGTTTACTGTTGACAACTGCCAATTCACCCTTAGTTTTTACGCGCGACAGCAGAATGCTTTGCGCGACTCAGCTATGGCCTAGGCGTCTGTCCGTCGGTATGGCTGTCACACTGCTGTATTGTGTCAAAACGGTGCAAGCTAGAACCACAAAATCTTTACCGTGGGATCCCGCAAGGACTTTGGTATTTTTGCGACAAAATTTCATGTACCTGAGTGAGAAGATTCCCAACAAATGAGGGCGTGAAAAAGGGTAGTTAATCAAAAAATTTTTATTTTACCGTTATTGGCTCATTTATCGTAAAAAAATTGTTACAGATAGGCACAGACATCTGCTTAGGCGTCAACATCAATAACCTTGAATGACTTTTAACCCCTAAAATATAAGAAGTTGTAATAAATGTTTTACAATTTTGGGTATTTTAATAAACGTGCATTGCGCCGACGAAATAGCTGAAGATAGACCAAGACAACCTGCGTATGAAATTTTCAGCATTAAACGTAGATTTTAGTTGTCTAAGTACCGACTCCCTAAGTTCAAGGACGGCTGTACAGGCTGGCGTCAAAAAAAGATCGCCTAAAACGTGCTTATTTAACCGCTACTGGCTCGTCTAGCAAAAAATCGTTGCAGATAGACACCTGTAACAAGGCTTTTGGTAATGTATACATTAGTTACCTCAACGACCTTGAACTTCAAAGTTGGCTTTTTGTGATTTTTTGCGATTTTCGGCTGCGGCGCACATTTTAAGAGTAAACTGCGACGAAATGCTTGGAAATAGATCAAGGCAGTCTGGAAACAGAAACTGTTAAGGCTGTCGCGCGTCTCATGAGTTTTGCTCAAATTACTTGTTGTCTCTGGTGATATATGCGTACACGTAAAACGCTACAGTACTCGTTTTAACTTAACAGCTACCGACCGAGCCTGGGTTCAATCCCTCACCAAGCACATACGGTAGGTTGAATAATTTATGTCAGGATTATTAGCCTGCTTGCTTTGAGATTAATTTCTCACATTGGCCACGAGATTTTGCGATGTCGCGTATAATCTGTGACCATTAACGCCTACGCCAACAACGCCCTTGTACATACAACAGACTGCAGTTGATAATTCTGAAATTCAACTAAAAGTCTATTTTTACATTACGATCTCGATATAAAATAAGTAAATAACATATCGGATGTAGCGAACGCCGAGGGGCAGGCAATGCTAGTACGATCGGCATTCCATGGCGACAGCTGGGTTTTTGCTTGTTTTCGAGGAGCGCATTGGAGACAGACAGACGCGTTGAACGTACGGACGGACGGGCAAGATTCGCATTGCGGCCTGTGTAGGTGGACGGCCGCATAGTAACACGATACATCGTGATCGTGAACGTGCGTGTGTGTTGTCCGGAAGTTCTTTTCGCACTCTATCAACTGGCCATACATTTCGTGACTTCAGCGCCTGTGACTGACCACACGGACCGCAGAGTTGTCTTAATTGGCTGGTTCAGCCTGGTTGACCGGCGTTGACTTTGGCGCCGTTGTGTGGAGTGAGACTGTCAGGAGGCGCCAGCTCGGTATTGTCTTCCATACACTGCGTTCTCGTGACCGTGCATCTAACACGTCCGCTGTCGACACTCCACTCTCTGACTACCTACGCACTGTCACCTAGAAGCTAGATGAACTCACCATGAGCGCGCTTTGTTTTTTTTGAACGCCCATGTTAGTAAGTAATTTATATTGCGAATTGATTAAAATAACTTAGAACGCGCTCGGTTGCTAGCAGAACGAGAAACAAAAATGTTTTAGTCGGTGTATTTGGATATAGACAAAAAGTATATGATGCATTTACGAATGTCCGGAAAAGCGTTTCAAGTACTGTACATGAACCGGCATATCTAAATACACGGCTTCCGTAAGTTAACGTCTTGATGCTGCGGAACCTGCAGCTGTATTTTGTATTAAGATAATGTTCATACGAACACGTTGTCTGTCCAATGCACTCCGATAGTTTACAATATGTGTCCGTATAAATATAATCAGTGAGCTGTTTAGACTGGTAGAAAAAAATCAAAAAGTTTAATTTTAAATTGTACAGCAGCAATGTTTCTGTCATTTTTCGCTACTATTATAACTAAGCAATAAATATTGTCAGTCACGTGACCATTCGATTCGTCACCATCGCTTTACTATAAACGGTCCATCGTCACCATGCGTCTATCTTACACCGTTACGGAAATATAGCGCCTCAAATGTTGGACGCACGGACGTGGACACGGAAAAAAGGAAGAAGGGAAAGTGGAAAGGAAAAAGGAAAGAAAAGGAAAAGGAAAAGAAAAAAGACGGTAAAGGAAAGGGAAAGAAAGGAAAATGAAAAAGGGCAGGAAAAAAAAAGAAAAAAAAGAAAACGCAAAAGGGAAGAGAAAAAAGAAAGGAAAAAAGGAAAAAGGAAAAAAAGAAAAGGAAAGTGGAAGAAAAAGGGGAAGAGATATGGAAAAGAGAAGGAAAATGGGAAAAAGGAAAGGAGAAGGGAAAGAAGAAGGGAAAAGGAAAAGGAGGAAGGAGAAGGAAAAGGGAAAGGAAAGGGGAAAAAGAGGAAGGTAGAAAGGAGAAAAGAAAAGTTAAGAAAAGTTGGACGGACGGACGGACGGACGCTCAGGTGATTTTGTACTTTGTCCAATGCTATTGCATTGCATTGGACAGACAAAAACAAGATGTAAGACGTAATACAGTCGGCGCGCACAGTGTTGAGTGTTGAGCACAATTAAAATCAAAGGACTAGCAAATTGTGATTTAAATTATTTCCTGTTACTTGTCTTATTTATTACGGTTGTGTTTGAGTCATTTTAACAATTTTACTTTACTTCGAAATCCAAATAATTTTGACTTAAGTTAAACAATTGGTGATCAGTTACAACTGTTGGTCACTCAGTCACCTGTTTACGTCGATCGTCAAGTTGTTTATTCGCACCGCCAGCTGTTATACTGGCCATGACGTACATCTATCAGCTTTCAGCGACGGCAACGTTAGGGGCCTATCGTACCGCACACTCACAGTGGCAGAACAGGTAACATTCTCCGTGGTAATACGAGCGTGAAATGCGTTGTCAGCCGAGCGAACCACATCCGCGTTCAAAGTCATTCCTCGACGCATGCAAGACTGCATATTGATGACGGCCGAATTGTAGTCAAATTCATCTGCTACTTTTAAGCCTACTGATAATGTTTCGTTAATGTTATTCAATTCGCTCAACTCTCTCCGGAGTCCGCATTATAGTTACCGCAAGTATATGAATACCAATAACCAAAGTAATGCGGCAAAAGGCAGAATCGCTGTAGCAAGTACACTCAACTATTTGTTTGTTTTTCTCAGTTGGCAACATAGAACTAACGGTTTGGCTGCAGATTGCAGTTTGCAATTGCATGTTTCGGCTGAGGGTTTTACATCCCAAATCGTTCCTTCTCCTGGGATATTAGGGACCTCCGTCTAACACAATGTGCCATTGGATTACACAGCGTACCCGCCAAGTAGAATTTAAATCTGCCATACGATGGGAGCCAATGTTGCACAAACATATGACAGACGACAAAAAGACAGACAGACCACGTTAAGGAAAAAATGCAAGTATATGCGGAATTGCTTGCGCTGCAAAAACGATTCCGCCTAAAATACGAATAATACTAATATTTACTAACTAATAGAAGAAACAATTTTTGGCTTTCGGACGTAATTGAGTGATGACGCCTCTTTATTCGAGGTGTTGTTCATGCCTATAAATTTCGTTACATTAAGCACCGCAACATTTCGGAAGCGTGATTACTTTTACGCGTGGTGCGCTGATTGCGCGGGCTATTCCCGGTCAGCTAGAAGTACGCGAGTGATAGATGTGTGTTTCAGCCATCGACTTGCGGGCGCATAAGCTGACGGCGTGGGTGTCTAATGGAAACTGTCTCTACGTGAGCACCACTGAAACAGTGTTAAAATATGGTTGCTTTCAGAAGACGCAAAATTCCACCCGGACACGTAAACGTTAATCAGACTTTACTGGCTATAACCGGCAACTAACGGACCACACCTAGGTGACACCCAACTGGAATTATTCAGACGTCAGGCCGAAATTTTTCGGCGATATCAGTGCAAGTCGCAATAATATCTTTCTAGAATTTTGCAGTAGCAAAATCGGCTTTGCTTGATGACCTACATATACGCACAAGTTTTGATTTTTGAATCCAGGCCCAGGATTGTAATGCCAGTTTTCAGACTAAAACTGTTAAATAATGTCAGTTAAACTTTTCGAATAAAGATTTATTTGACCGTCAATGAATCGTCGCATCAATATGTTAAAAGCAAAAAAAACTATCTATACATTCCACATAAACTGTAATGTCGGTAGAAACTGGCGACATTTTGGCTTAGAAAATTTTCAGCGTCTCTTGTTGTTAGAAGGTAAGCTCTATTAATCTCTCTGTAGCTGAATTCAACTACAATAATATTGGAGGCAACAGATCAAGACAATGAGCGAGGTCAAGTTTTATAGAGACTTTCGTTTAATATTAAAGTTCTAGACTTACAATGTTCGCTAATACGAAAAATTTGGTCTTGACTTTGATCTTAAACCGCCAAACTGGTCTTAGACGAAACTTGACCTCACCCAGTGCTGGCGGTGTGCGTACGTGTATTATTCGTGACCTATGTTCTACTGGTCAAAAGTGATTAGGACAAGTAACATCCGTTGGCAGGCAGTGAACCATAACTGTTTGCCCAATATCGACCTTGAGACGTCGTGAGGCATGAGAAGATGAGTGATGGCACACGGCTGACATTAGCGTATCGATTGAAAGTCGCATAACCAACCAGCGCACGACGTGAATTATTTACTCTTACACAGACAGGTCAGTCACACGTAGAAGACCTGTCTATATACAGCTGTTCGACACGTGAACGCCTGCAAAATTTATTAATAATATCGACCGCATGCCGCAATCTTCACTCATTGGTTCACGCGGTGCCACTGCACAGGAATGAATAAATGAATGGAGCTGATTATTGCAACTGATCGGCGTACTCATTGCCGTTCAGTGAACGATAAACAGAGCATAAGTATTAAGAAATCCCAAATTTTGGTTACTTTTGTATACGCATGACCATAACTTTAAGCTGTGCCAAGTGAATACAGAATTAGCGTGTTCAAGCTTAAATATCCGAAATAATGTAGGCTACCGTATTTATTACACTGTATTTCTTCGATCTAATATCTTGAAAGACGCTACAGTGTCTCACGGGGCCTGTGTGATTGACATTTTACATGAAATTGCAAAGCGATTTTTACCTTAATTTAAACTTAGTCACATAAATTTAATATTTGTTTGTCAATATTTTTCTTATGGTCGGCCGTATATATTGGCCTAATGTTAGGTACCGTTTCATGTAACTGTTCAACGTCTATCAATGACTTTCCGTCTACTGTGCTTTCTGCTTTGAAATATGTTTTAAATTTGACTGCTAATTTGGTGTCTTTAATATTTCGTGGCGCGACAATACCTTGATTAAAATATTTGAATTACAATTTTTCACCACTTTGGTGATAGTCTAAAATTGTACGCATATCTACAACAACGCTGTTATAGAAAATATTTTTTCGATAATAAACTGTGTTAAACCGGTGGTCTGTATCTGAAACGTCCTGAAAAGTAAGAATAAGTAACATATTTTATTATATTTCGCTGTCTTTGGGTGTTTCGCAAATCTGAAAACACAGAGATACGAAAAAGTGTTTAAAATAAAGTGCCGAAAAAGTACTCCGAGTGTGCGCGAAAGTGAGCGATAAGGATCGAAAGAAGCGGATAACAAATGGATGCCGAAGACTGCAGCCGGCGATAATCCGAGTTCCGCCCAAATCCATCAAACCATCAAAGTAGGCTACAAGTAAAAGCGCGGACGATCTAAATTATTTAGGCTTAAGTCAACCAAAGACACAGCAAATAAACGACGAGACCTTTCGAGTAAAATCATGGAACTGAGACAATTCTAGGAGTGAACAAATAATATATAGGAGCCTTGACCATAAAGAAACTGTTTAGTACAGCACACGTTAACGCGTATATTGTGGGGTAGGTTGGAAACAGAACAAAAGAAAATAATGTCTGATGATATGTTTAACTATCGAAACACAGTAGGCCTAAACGATTGTACCGAACAGAAAGACGAACAGATAAAGTACTACTCTTACAGTATAGTGTGCACTGCAACCACAAAATGTAGCCAGATAATAACATTGATAAAAATGTCCGCAAACGACTTGTACGAATAAGACCACAGTGTTCGATAAATAAAACTAGTCTTTTAAATGTTAGATAACGTTGCTCAACACGCTACGGCAATTTTACGTACGCCACCAATGCCACAAACAATTTACACGTAGCTTAGCATAATTATGTACCAACAAATTAGTATAGCCTAAAAATGGTTATTTTTTATTTAGAGCAATTATGGTAACAACAATCAAATCAAATAAATAAATTACTACCAACTAATAACAACTGAACTGCTTTTAGCAGTACTTGATTTTTTATTCCTACAGCATTATCGAATGTTAATTCAAGTCGATATACAAATATACAGCAATAGACAGACATATAAAAACTAATCAACGAGAACATACAATCTTGGGCACGATCACCTCACAAAATATCCGCACAATTCACATTAACTGTTCACAATTATTTACAGGAAGCAATAAATAAACTGGACGCACAACTGCACGAAAATACTCACAGAAACAATACAACAACAATCGACTTGTCGATACGTCGGAATCAACTTCGGATAAATTAGACACAGGGCAGAAACCGAATTAGCTCAAACAGCAGAAATCTTAAATAAACGTCGCACTGGCGACGGCATGGTGAAGTTGTAACAATAATGTCTCAATCAACAAAGTTATTTCAATAATAACCTAAATGGGTGATTATCTATTGGCAGTAAATTATCACGGTATATAACCAACCAAACATCCAGCTCAACTCGGCCTGGCATCTCTTCGCAGAGAGGGTGGAATAAATATCAGCAAAAGCTGGGCCGTAGACGGATACACAGCGCGATGCATTAGTCCCCTAGGCCTTATTCGTGGTCTCAAAGTATAAACTGGTCTGATTGACGCTAAGAAAACGGAGATTAGTGCTGCCCTACACTTTGTGAGTTGGAAAAAATCCTATAAACAAACGCGTGAAATTATAGCATTTACTTTATTCTTTGGTTGCGAATACCAAACAAACTAAAGCCATATCTGTTATATCTCATTTATTTAATATCTTATTCACTTTACTTATTCATTTTATTCACAATCAGAGCGCTCAAACAGACAAAAGTAATTTATATACACGGTGTTTCATAAAAGAACTCCTTTTTGTTTTTTTTCAATAGTTCACTCAAATGATGATTAACTGACAGCACTAGGTCAGACTATCCAGCTTGTACTCGTGACACATTATGACGTCAGCATTACGTCGGGACTAGCAAAGGCTATTTAATCGACTGCCATATATTGTTGCAATATTTTGAATTAGTATTTCTTCAGCTACAACTGGTACAAATTTTGTATAAATTGATCATCATTTGAGTGAATTATGAAAAAACAAAAAGGGGCCCTTTTTATAAAACACCGTGTATATGTACCCAATTGTAAAATGTCATTAATGATGTTTCCAATTATTTGCGACAGGTTACAACATTACATCATGATCGCGTTCATTTGTTGTACACGTTTGACAAACTGCAAACTCGCACTATGCAAAAAAGACTAGATAACGTAAAACGCAGTAAAAAATAACATAATACTTAACACAACAGACGAGAAATGTACGTAAACCCTTACAGTAACCCAGTCTATTAAATTTTACTGGAAATAACGAAAATGTCGACGTAAACGTCAAAAACATGCCTGCTTACCCTCATCCATTGTGCAAGGTAATCGTATACGGGTTATCTAGAACGAGATTTGCGCAGAAACTGCTTGTACGAATGCAATAATCCACAAAATCCACAAAACTTGCAAAGCATCAACGTGAACGGCTGCAGATACTTCAAAACGGTAATTCATCTTCAGTTTGGTGACTCCAGTGTCTGCGAGTGAGTCGAGTTCAGCTGTATCGCTCATCGTTGAGTTCGTACGAAGATCTTCGCAGCGGATTCATGTTCATCATAATGACGCAACCGGAGCGAGTCCGTGATGATGTTGAACTGGGCGGTGCCTGGTGGTTGGCAGGCAGTCGACGAGCGTCAGCATTACGTCGACCATTCTGACCTGCCACCGCATCCACCGGCGCAGCTGCAGGAGCAACATCAGACTCGTCGCTGCCGCCTCTGCACGTCAACGACAGCCGGCTACAGTTCAGCATCGCCGCCAGCTCCTTGCGAAAACGCTTCCCAGTCAGACAGTACAGGTAAAAGTTAATGGCGTGGTTGAGATACATTAGCAAAAAGCAGATGGTCTTTACCAACAAATAACGTGGTGGATCGATACTGATAGATGGCGAGGGGCTGGAAGTAGCCGAGGATACTGACCATGTATGACGTTCCTCCATCAAAAACGACTCCGTGGCTATACTTCGTGCCTGGTTTGGGTCGAATACAGTTGTGTTCATACTTTGCAACGTTCCGCGATCACTTTCGTACAGAAATCTGTCGACTGTCAGATTATTAGTGTCAACAGATTTTATCAGTTGACGGAACGAAAAATCTATTGATGCCGGTGGGGTGAACGTGGAGAGATTATTGACAGCGGATGACGACGACGAAGACGGTGGATCAGGGAGGAAGGAATGAAGCGTAAACGGAGCGGTGAGAGCGAGCCACGCGAACGAGATGAAGAGCAGCATCCTGGTGAGTCGACGCTGACGAAGTTTCTGAACATTGAGCGGTGACTGGGTCCGGGAGCTCGACGACACTGAGTTGGGTAATGATACGGCCATCTGCTGACGCTGCGGCCACACCACCGCACCCGCGCCGTTGTCGACGTTGTCAGCCACTGGCGTGGACAACGGTCCAATGACTGACAACGGTCCAAGGACCACCAACGGAGGCTGGTGCCTGCACACGGCTGCGGCCTCTCGAAGTCCGCAGTCACGGCGCATTGCGGCGTCCGTATAGACTCTGTGGATTCTGAGGAGAATCGCAACGTTGAGAGCGATGACGATAACGAACGGCACAACGCAGTACGATACAAGTTTGAGGTACTCGAAAACGTGCATCATGAAGAAGTTGTCTTCAGACGCGTCGCACATCAGAGATGATCCATATCTGTGAAGACTGATCGTCCAGAAAACGTGAAAGTTGTAAACG
>Ga0056128_1000305_pt1 | contig 39959 bp, 39 predicted proteins | sample WorMetLIZISLAND2_FD_71113 | JGI IMG/M metagenome (GOLD analysis project Ga0056128, IMG submission 71113) | Marine gutless worms symbiont microbial communities from Max Planck institute for Marine Microbiology, Germany - Olavius geniculatus... ... | reverse complement strand
TGGTCAGGAGCAGAACATTATCAATACTGCAGCTGTCAAGTGGGCCAGTGTACACGTGTCATAGTGGGCCAACACTTCAAGCAGTTTTACTGTAGGCAGTTGAAAAATGGACAACTGAATAAAATGTCAGCCACAGTGTCAGAAATGTGATCAAAATGTGTTTTTACGCGTTATGTCAATTAAGCAATCATGTTGCATTGAATAAAAAAGTGACATTTTGTTTGTTCTATTTTCCCCAGGTAGTGTAGAAACAGATGTTGAGTGAGATGGGAAATGAAATTGTCACTTGACTATAAGTTGTCTCAGGAATATTCGTACCAAAAATTATTAAAATCCGATAATCCTTCTTCATGTTATAGTTGAAAATGTCGGGGATGTTTTGGGACACAGTGTATATTATAATGCAGTAGCGTTCAGGCCACGTGACATTGCTGCGTACAAAATTTCAACTTTAATTGAACTTACGGCGCCGGGCGGCCTTACGTTGGGCTCTGTTCCATATTTCTAGTTATTTTTTTAACGCGAGATCTCCGACGTCCGTGTGCCGATCTCTGCGAAATTTTGACACATGTTCGGAAGCGTGTTCAATTTATGAATGCCGGTCCAAAAATTTGGGGGTCTGCCCCCAAAAAAATTTGGGGGCGAAAAACACGCTAAATTTGGCCTGATTTCGGACACCTTTCTACTTTGAGCACGAATATCTCCGAAACGGATAGAGATATCCAAAATCTGAAAATCTGGTGCAAAACACCGTTTCATCCTGCATTCAACGCAAAAAGTTCGGTGAACTTTGGTCCGCTAACTACGGAGATTTAGAGGTGCAATTGTACCCGCAAAATCGACTTTTTCGGAAGAGCATATTTCGGCCAGTAGGGGGTGCTGCGCCCTGAAATTTTTACACGCGCCACAGAATGGCCAAGTCTTACTAGCCCATACCCCGCAGCGGATGGGGGTTCTTCCCAAATTTTTTTTTCACTGGGGTCAAAAATTGGCTTAAAATTTGGCGCCTATGAGCCACTAGATCTTTGGCGCTAATCCCCTTAGCGCCAAAGATCTAGTGGCTCATACGCCAAATTTTAAGCCAATTTTTGACTCCATTGAAAAAAATTTTTTTGTTCAACGCGGAAGGAACGGTAGTTGATAACGCCGTTTACCGCTTGTTAGTGTCATAATCTCTTCCAGAGATATTCGCGGTCAAAGTCGAAGGTTGTCTTAAATTGCGCCGAATTTTGGACGTTTTTTGTCTTCCTAAATTTTAAGGGGGCGATGCCCCCAAAATTTTTTGTACACGGGTTAACACCCCCGTCCAGCGCCACATCACGTGGTAAAGTTTCATTAGGCTAATCCCCTTAGCACAAAAGTTTTAGTGGCTCATACGCTGAATTTGTAACCAATTTTTGACCCCCCCTTGAAAAAAATTGTTGGCGGAGCCCCCATCCCGGTGAAATGTAGGCTAGCAAGACTTGGACATTTTATAGCGCATTTTAACTTTGACTGCAAATATCTCTGGAATGGATTAACATATCGACAAGGGGTCAACGGCGTTATCAACTACTGTCTCTTCTGCGTTGAACAAAAAACCTGATGAGCTTTGGCCCACTAACCACGAAGTTGTGTTTGCTCATTTCGACCTACCCAACATCGACACTGTAATACCACGGATACAGGGCTAGTGCATCGCGTGGTGTGCCTGTTTTCGTCTCAGCTTTTACTGGTAATTATTGCATTTACCCACAGAGGGATGGCCAGGCTGAGTTGACCTGTTTCAGAAATGCCAAAATTATAACAGTTAAACGTGCCTTGTGGGCCGTTTTGGTGATGTAGGCTAAGTGCAAGTCTGTTTGACGGCAGTGAAACGCACAACTCTAACTCACCAGAAGCGTTAAAGTTCAGAGGTTTTTATGTTGCAGAATGTACTGTAATGTCTAATTCTCCTTATTGCGTCTGGTTGTTTGTGGACATGCCAGCTACTGAAGTAACTGGTGTGTATAATATCTGGCAAAAAAATGTGAACGCTGAAATAGAATCACAGTTTTTATGATATACTTTGTAGAGCACTTGTGCAGTGTTTATTCTAATATCACGTGTTAGGTGTTGTTATTTCGTTTAGATGTACAACTCGCTACGTCAGATTCGCAACAGCGCAACGAAGAAACAGCTGAGTAAAATATTTGATTACGGCAAGTCGAGAGATTCCGATCAGCAAGAATCAGCTTCGACGCTTGACGACCAGGAAACTGGATTCATAACTCCGCGAAAACAGTTGGTTTTCTTCTCGGTGATTCTTCCTCTGTGATATTGTGACCTCGTAGATATCTAGGGTGGCATTGCGTCCGTTTCTGGAGTATTATTGTCAACCGAATTTTGCAAGATTTCTTGTGGTCTTCATGTAAGAAGAAAACTTTTAAACTAAACGTCTGATTTGCAACTGTTGTATTTCGTTGAAAAGTAAAAACTATAAAAGTTTACCGGGACATTATATCGGGTAGCGAGTCTCAGGCCTATTTGCATCGCACCTGAGACTCTAGCTTGAACTTTTTTTAATTTTAGACTTTTAGTGTGCAAATGAACGTTATAGCACCAAGAAGGCGGAGTCATTCTACGAGTCGAAGGCACGTGGTCCTAGACTGGCGGGAAAGAATGCTCAGCTGCTGAGAGATATGACTGACAGTGGCTGCGGGTTCCAGGACGAAGTGATGGCTCTTGATGTCGGCGTCATCGGCAAAGGATACGTTGATGATATTCAACCAGCAGCGGTCGAGAGTCCTAAGTGCAGTAAACCCGCCCAGAGCAAGCGCCATTATCTCAGAGGTCTGTGTCATGGCATCACTTATTGTCACCCAAGTGCTTCCCGTTGAAGTTCTTTACACATTTCTGCATTTTTATTGCCAGCGACTTGCGGCGTAGGTATATGTGTACTTTTGTGCACGGCGCCTAGTGTGCAGTGGGCTAAGCCGCCGATATTTGCACAAGCGCGTGATATGACAGCTGTAAGTAAATATTTGTGAAAGTTACGCATCATTTTCGAGAGGTTTTTGACGTCCAGTGAACTTGACCTTGAATCTTTTTGGCTGAAAATTAACACATCAGTTACTTCTGCTCTAGGGAACGTTCGCGTCATTTTTGTTTCTTTTGGATCCATTGGCGCGTGCTTTCTGCAGTCATTTTGGAACATTTTAAATGGATTTTAGCTATTGGCCATTAGGTCCACTTCATATTTGGTTGGATGTTTTTGGGTCGTCTCCGGATTGAATATGGCTCTAATGAATTTTTTTCTGTATCGGCTGATAATGTGCGCGAAGTATACGTTAGATTGGTTACAATCTAATGTATTTCTTGTTGATTTTTGATTACGCTAGGAACCCATATAAGACATAGAGACAGATGGGCGATCCGTATAAAAAACATAATGTGAAGTCAGTGTTTGAATTGCGGGGGGAGGGGGCCAAGATTCCTAGCTGAATTTGAGGGGTCCTACTTCTTAGAGAAGGGAAGGGGAGGGAAAGACGGGAGGACAGGGAAAAGGAGGGAAGGGGTATAAGGGGGAGGAAAAGAAAGAGGAGGTACGAAAGGGGAAAGGGAAAGAGGAGGGGAAGGGAGACGAGACCCCCCAGTTGAAATTTCTGGCTACGCCACTGATTACGTTTGTCTGCAGTTGTAATGAAGGAATATCGTATTGTATTGATGACATGGCCGCATGCATGCAGGAGGTCTGCCGTCTTTGTCTCCACTCAGTTCTCCGAGCTCGGTCACTTCGTTCCAGTTTGACGACAGCGACCGTGTTCCATCCGGAGTCGTTGGCAGATGTATGCTACTACTGTCAAGTCTATTCAAGTACTGTTGTTTCATAACAGAGTTCATTATTTCAAATATACTACAACACAATGCCATGATTTGTTACTCCATTACCTAAACCCAAAAATGACAGATTGTGAAAAATGATACAGACAAATACGTTAATCTAGGCCTTGGATATGACTTTTTCAAAAGCAAATGCATTTAGAGACAGCTGTGCTGATATTTGATATTTTGCGAATGTTTGTGGCAGCTGCATTGGCTCATTACAGTACCGTGTCGACGCCATATCTCGGTCGCACCCAGGATATTCTAGACGACTCAGGTTTGTGTTTTTTAGCCCCCTACGTGTTGGAAAGTTAACACAAAACTGATTTAAATTCAGCCCTGGGTTAGTAGCCAATAGACAGTGTGGCCACAGGTTCTTAAAAGTCGTTGAAAAAAAATTTCTATCTTTTTAGGACCCGGGAAGTCCTTGAAAACCGAATAGAATCTTCAGAGTTTTGGAATTTGATGAAAGAGGGTCTGGAAATGGAAAGTCGTTGAATTTCAGTTCGTAATCATCATTACAACGCCTGCATCGCCGAGTCTGTGTTACTGCCATTAGTAATACAGGTACTATTTTATGCTATTTAACACGGTTTTTTATGATGCCAGAAACATTAAATAGTCAATTGTCCCGTAGTAAAACGTCGCTGGAATAGGTTTTGAAAAGGTAGTCTACTTGAAAGTTAAGTCCTTGAAATTGTTTTTCCGAAAAACTGTGTCGACCCTGAAGAGTTGTGTGTGTCGAATGCACAGTTGTTGATGCAGCGATGCAGGTGCATCTTGTGTGATTGCAGAGTACAGGTATATTGCAGCAGCAGGGCATCGCAGTGATGACGATGATGATGATGATGATGATGATGATGAACTTGATCCGCGTGTTGCTGCGGTTGGTCTGCCGTCCGGTGTCTACGGTCGCTGTGTTCCCAGCAAACATTACACTTCGTTCAGCTTGTTCGATCACGTCGCCGATAGCGTCAGTCTCAGCAGCTTGTTTCTGCCTGATAGTTGACTGTTGATAGCTCTGGTATAGCTCTTCATAGGAAACTTATCTTAGAGCTGCGGGGTGTCACCTGCCATATGGGAGCACGCAATTATTTCTGCCACCTGAAAACGCTTCGTCATACTCCAGCCAGACACGCTGGTACTCGATTTACTTACCCCAGAGAGATGGAATTCTAAGTTGACTTGTATGGTGATGATAACTATTACACATCAAAAAGTAAAATTTACGAAAATTAACTATTATTTAGTCGTTAATTTCGATTATTCGAAAAGTAGTAATTGCATTTCCTTCTTCAGCAAAATTTTCAGGTAGGCTATTGAGCTACATGTATATTCTCACCAAAGTAGTCGGTGACACATTTATTGTCTTCTGAAAAACGTTTCGAGTTTTGTAGATGGATTGTTGACTTTTTTGCAGAAAGCCTGATAATCGAGATGTTTTCAAATGCTTGCCCTGATGTCATTCTATCTACTTTATAATGTTTTAATTGATGTCTTTTTAATCTGAATTTGTACAATTAAAACTATTATTAATCAATTTTTAAATTTGTTAATGATCAAGTGTTAATTTCCAGAGCTGTCATTTGTAAACGAGATGAAAGTTGGCAGTTTTGTGATTTTTCAGTAGATTGTGCTTATTACATTGGTGTTAAACATGTAGCCGTTTGCTGTGCGGTACGGTGCAGAGCTTGGAGCATACAAAGCGCAGATCTCAACACCAGGTAGCAGCACGTCACCAGTCAGACACTCTGTCACGTGACCACAACAATGTCAACAGTGAATTCACTCATGGCACAGACTCAGCAGGTATTTTCAGCCGTATTCTGCCAATTCAGTGATGAAGTGGCGGCATAGTAGCCTACCAGTTCATCTACACGGTGTTTCATAAAAAGGACCCCTTTTTGTTTTTTTTTCATAATTCACTCAAATTATGAGCAATTTACATGAAATTTTTACCAGCTGTAGCTGAGGAAATAGTAATTCGAAATATTAGAACAAAATATGGCAGTTGATTAAATATTCTTTGCTAGTTGTGATGTAACGCTGACATCATAATGTGTCACAGGTACAAACTTGCTAGTCTCAACTGGTGCTGTCAGTTGCTACCCTGCTTCGATGGTGAACTTAATCTGGTTTGCTAGTGAAAAATGCTTATCATATCAGCACTAAGCAACATGGAAACATGAAATCAGGCGTCTTGTGATCTAAAAAGTCAACATCTTGCAAGCTCGGTGTGATAGTGCACTGTCTTGCTCGGACATGTGAAAGACCAACTATCCCCACCGACACGTAAATTCGATCGCTTTGCACGTTTTTTTGGCCGCAACTGTAAAACTTCAAATATGATTTTTCACCATTGAAGCAGGGTAGCAACTGGCAGCACCAATTGGGATTAGCCTGTTTGTACCCGTGACACATCATAATGTCAGCATTATGTCACGACTGGCAAAGAATATTTAATCAACTGCCATGTTTTGTTAAAACATTTTGAATTAGTATTTATTCAGCTACAACTGGTATAAAAATTTCATGCAAATTGCTCATCATTTGAGTGAATTATGAAAAAAAACAAAAAGGGGTTCTTTTTGTGAAACACTGTGTACATAGCATAAAGTTTTCCAGAGGGATATTCGGAACTGTACAAAGACTTAACACTGAGCAAAAATGGAGGTCAGAGGGATGGGGCACTTGGGGAGGGGGCAGTGATCTTTCTCCCCAACAGGTAGTTGGTTTGTTGGAGTTTTTTTTAAGATGGAAAAGCCCTTTAGTGAGACGTGAATATTCAGCTTTACAACTTAATAGCGAAGTTATTTAGTATTTAAAATGGTGCCATTGGTATTGGTTTTACTTGATATTAGCTCTGTCAGTGTTTTGTTTTGCTATGGTAAATGCACTATCCAGAATATAAAAACTTACTTATTTACCAGTACTTATTGTCTATTAATCAATCTGTGCACACTCTCAAGTATTATGAGCGAGTCAGAGATGGTGATATTTATTGCCCAGCCTGTTAGGGCCTAATTTGTGAAAAATGCATGTATTGTTTATATTGTCATTTAAGTTGTAATTTTAGATCAGTACGTGTGTGAAAATCGAGTAACTGGCGCAAAGAAACGGCACAAGCCAAAGCGGTATTTACTTCTTACAGCAAACAAGCTATAATTAGTTTTTTAATGACTTTTGCATAGTTTATACATGAGATTACACTAATAAAAAGAATTCGTCAACGGCAGCTTGATTTTCTGGGTCATTTCACGAGAAGGGATGGTCTAGGAATTTGTTGCTGACTGGAAAGATAGAGGCAAGAAAAGCGAGGTTTCATTGGCATTGATTGAAGTATGTGGATAGTTTGTGTGTACAATGTGAGCCCAGCACAGCTCATCAGGGCTTCGGAAGACAGAGTGCTCTGGTATTGCATGGCCGCCAACGTCATCTCACCAGCGATGGCATGGCAGCCTAATACCCTGTTTAGGCGATGAAGCTGGCTTTTTGTCGTGCGCTCGTTAAGTGCTTGTTGCGCTAGCATGATGAGTGCTTGAGTTATTAAATATGTTTGAAATTACTAGCATTCATCTAGCTGGCTTAACGAGCTGGCTCAATGAGTTGGCTCTCTCGTCGTTTAAACGGTGTAATTTTGCAAATATTCACGAAGCTGGCTTGTCGAGCACACATCCAGTTAACTCGATGAATGCTCATCAAGCTAGCTTGACTAGCCAAGCCAGCTTGGAGGTGCTGACTGGAAGCCTTGGAAGGATAGAAAGAAGGAAAGCGGCAGGGGGTGCCGGAAACTAATGTAATGTGTAATGGCATATAATATAACATGATATAACTGTTGTATACATTGTTTATTTACGTTGGTGAAATTGTGAAACGTGCCAGGTGCATTGACGAGGCGAGCGTGTCCAGTGTGTCATCGATGAGTACAACGGCGGTGACTGAAAATGCTGAAGTTTGGTCGCCGTGTTCAGAGCCTCACAAGATGTTCGTCGAAGCTCGTAGGCTTCTCTCCAACGAAGACTGGTAACGTGACTCCCGTGTTGAAATTATTTGGTCTCTTAATGTAGATTTTGAGTTGTCAACATGACTTTATCATGTGGCACATGAAAAAGTCAAAGTGGTGTATAGCTGTTAGTAGGAAACTCATCACAGAGCTACGGAGCACCACCTGCCATATAGGATCACACAATGTTAGCTGCCACCTGAAACAAGTAAACGCATCCCACTTTAACCCAGACAGGCCAGTGCTTAATTTATCTTCCCCGGAGGGATGGAGGGCTGAGTTGACCTTGGTGTTGGCTATATACCTAGATGGTTTACTTGTCCACTGAGTCACCCATCTGAAGATGATGATCAAGATCTAAGATGGAGCACTAAAGATGCCACCCACTTACCCACGAAACGATAACAGTGCTCTGGTGTACCAAACCCTATCTGACAGGGGATCTCTAGAAAAACAGACGTTGGGTGAGGTGGGAAACTACATAAAGATTTGATGTCAAGTTGTCTCTGGAATATTCTTAACAAAATTATTAAAATTCTATAATTTTTCTTCGAGTTATAATCAGAAATGTTTGGGATGTTTTTTTTGACACACAGTGTATATATATCCATGGAAGTTTTTGTTGGTTGTGAACGTTCTTGCTGACATCATTTGATGATCTGACACTGTTTTGTATTTGTTTCATCAACTGAAGGGAAAACAAGCGTGACGGTCTCAACATAATCTGTCGCATTGCCAATCATCACGCCGACATGCTTTGTGTTCCCGCAGAACTGCATATTGTCAATGAAGCTGTTATACAGGAGGTCAGTTTACTTCTATGGGTAACATTTTTCTTACAGCATTCGTCATTTACTAGTTGTTTACTTGTCCGTGCTGTCTTCATTTTTTTTATTCGGAGGTAGGGCATTTACTTTTTACGTTTTTCAGCTACAAGCAACGAACAGAATGTATTGCACCAAAACCTGTATTTTTATCATGTTAACAAAAATTCTTTAAATATGAATGATGTAAGTTTAGCTGTTCACTAGTTCTGTTCATAAAACTAATGTTGTTTTTTTGAACCATTTGCGGTAACATCAGGAAAAAAATTTGGCACAAATTGTTCCAATACTTCAGAAAAAGGTCATCATTTAAGTCATCTAAAACTTACAACTTGACCGCAATTTAACAGCCAAATTACTGATGACCGATAGTTAAGTATCATTTCTAATTATGTGTGTATTTTTGGTTTTTCATTTTTTTCGTTGCACACTTGTTAAAAGTTGCCATAGGCGGATAAAATCAGTAGGCTACCAGATATTGTATAGACGATAAAATGTCTCTACGAAATTTGCAGGTAAAGAACTTACGGTCACAAGTGGCTCACTTGGCGATGGTTTGTCTGCGAGAATTGTACACCAATCTCAAGAGAAACATGGACAGTGTAAGTACTGAATCTGCCTATTGATGGCTTTTAGTATGGTATTTCGTTTCAGTAATAGGCGGTATGCCTATTGTATGTTAAAAATACCGAGGTCTACTGGAGTTTACTGCATCAGTTTTAGGCAGGGATGAGGTCCTTGAGGACTGACCCTGAAGTTAAGGACAGCTCAAAGAAATAATTTTGTGGCTTTAGCTTTAACTCTGTTATGGCATTGAAGTTGTGATGAAAGCAATTTTTAGTGTAGCCAATAACAGCATAAAATCTTCATTGAAATAAATGAGAAAAATGAAAGATGGCCCTTAAAGAAACTGCAGACGTTTGTACGGAACTCGGAGCTCATTCGTTTAAGTAACTAATTACGTCTTTACGTCTTGAAGAAAGGAAGGTTTTTACGCGCAAAAGCAGCTATGCTTTCAGTGCTTATTAGCCATCGCAGTTCTGTCTGTCCGTCTGTCCGTCCGTCTGTCCGTCACACGGGTGGATCAGGCAAAAACGGTCCAAGCTAGGATCACCAAATTTTTACCGTTGGCTGCCCGGAAGACTCTAGTTTCAGGAACTGTAAAGCTTTTCCATAAATTCGAAGGGGATCACCTCGAACGAGGGCGCTAAATGAGAGGGGGGTGGTCAAAATTTGCAATTTTCGGCCAATAACTCTCTGTATCTCAGTAACGGTGCGAGATAAGGCCTAGGTTACTATTAGTCACTAATAGGAAATCGTATACTGGCTTTCGATTGGCGCCGAATTCAATGTCCTTGGATGACCTTGAACGCCAAAATAGGGATTTTTTAATGGATTTTTTGGGCAATTTCGGGTTGCGACAAAATCATTCACAAGGCGGCGCCACAGACTGGCGTTGGTGGCGTGGCGTCGTTGGTAACGCGTTTCAGCTGCAACAAAGTTACTCTACGCCGGGCCTGATTAGTACTGCAATGGGTGACTGCCTGCAGGCAGGAACTGTTATAGGCTTTCGCGCGTCCCGTGAGCATTAGCTCAAATTTCTTGTTTTTTTTGGTCAGGCACATAGCTTGACTGGCCTAGGTTGGCCTTGGTCGTGCACCTCGTACCCTTGTTAACGTCACTGGACATTAAATTCAGATGGGCCTACATTCCGAATGTGGCGCTTGCATGCTGTCATTGGCCATTGGTAATGATTTGTGTCCCAGAACCTTGACCGGACGGTGTCGGTGCTACTGTCTAAGACTGGTGACAGCAACCGATTCATCCGAGCCGACGCGGAGAAGGCGCTGGTTGCAATGGTTGAGAACACTTCGGCGCCAAGAGCTCTGTCTGCTGTCACCGCACACGGAACCCAGTCAGTCCTGATCTGTTTCAGTTATTGCCATCCCAGAATCGATTCCTTGATCATGGGATCCACAATTAAGAAATTTTTAATACCAGAATCCCGTTTGTCGGATTAGGCTACGCTTAGAGATTGGATGAACGTCGTTATTTAGTATCCCCATAGGCTTACTAGGAATTGGAAAGAGATATGCAAAAATGTTTGGCGTTTGTTAAAGATTTTAAATAAGAAAAAATTATTATCAGTTTTACTATGGAATCTGCATCAGTATCCACTCCCTGCAGATGCAATGAAGTTTTGACTGGTCTTTTTTCGTGGCCAGAAACACGTACATCAAGTGAGTTAAAAATCTGCTACATCTACAGTAGTGTATAATCTTGTACGAGACTAGAATTGTATGGCACGCATCTAGCAAAAAAACACCGTTTTTCAGTAATTTTGAGTCTGTCTGTGTTTAATTGCAGACACAAGAATGTTCAGGTGCGCAACGTGGCCGCACATCTGGTTCAGTGTTTGGTTGAAAACGTGGGCCCTGACCGCATTCTTGCAGAACTTCCCGACAAAATACTGCCCATTGCGGCCAAGTTTCTTACGGACAGCTCCCAGCAAGTCAGGTGTGCTTGCTAGTCAGTGAATATAAAGCGTGGGCCATTAAAGTAAGCTGTTGTACTTTTTTATCTATTCGCTAAATATTGGCCAATTTTCACAATTTTTTCACCAGTAAACTCTGGAAAAAATTTGCTACTCAGTGGCATGCTCGCCATACCTATTATGTCGCTACACTACCTTGTAAAATATAAATATGCAAAAAGGTACAATATCTACAGATGGTAAATACTGCCAAATACAAAGTTGAGTCGTAAATTTGTAAAGTATTTAAGTAAAATATTAAATATAAGTTGTAATAAATGTCAAAAAGGTTTAGGTGTAGCTATGGAGTAAGTTTTTATGTTTTAAAAAAATATTGCACAGCTTGTAGGGCCGCACGGTTGAAATACAATGCTTTGTATGCTCATGCAGTTAACTGAGCAAGATTACAGCCATCAACCACTTTTAGTGTACATTGAAAATTAGTGCACAGTAAAATAGTTGAAATTATTTGAAAAAAATGTTTAACATGTCCTCCAACGTTTTTGACACTTACTATAACTCATATTTTAACATTTAAGTTATATACTTCAAAAATTTTCCATTAGAGGTTCTGTCCATCTGCAGATATTGAATGTTTTTTAAATATTTATATTTTACAAGGTAGTGTAGCGACATATAATAATTGTGATGTGCATGCCACTGACTAGATAATTTGTTACAGAGTCCAGTGGTGAAAACATTGTGAAAATTGATCAATATTTAGCGAAGATATGTACGAAGTGCAATAGCTTACTTTTTTTGGCCCACCTTGTAATCGTTTTCATTTGGCCTTCTAGCTTGATATAGCACTTTGTGGCATGTGGCTCATGCAGTAAGCCTATTATTAGATTGAAGTTGGTGGTAGCTCAGGCCTAGTATTGGGTCTAGTGGTTAACATGTTGTGTCCTATCAATGAAGCTAATCAGCAGTTAATCAGCGTAGGCCCGATTAGTACTTGGACGGATGATTATCAACAAACAACTAAACCACCTCGGCGTGTAACCAGCTACCCAGGTCAACTCAGCCTGGCCAACCCTCCATGGGTAGTCATAACGAGTACCAGCAAAGGCTGGGGTGTAAACAGACACATTTCATGATGTCCTAGCCCCGTGTATATATACAGGGTGGGCCAAAAAAAACCAGTCATGTTTGAGCGTTGATAACTCAGCGACAGTTAGTGGTAGAAAGTCGTGTTATACGTCAAAAGTTTCAGAATGCTGTAAAGAATAAACAACAAATTTGCATAGTGAAGCATTTAAATATTCTTTGCCTAATTTGCATGAATATTCGTCACCACCAATATTCTGCCAAATTTGACTGTAACACATGGATTTAACATGGATATTTGAGCTTTTAGAACTTGGCGATGTTTGTTGATGAAAAAGCACGTAATATGCCAAAAGTTTTGAAATTGTGTACAGAAGAAGAGTACAACATGCATGTCTCAGCATTTTAATATTCTTTGCCTGATTAACACAAATCTGCCCCACCCTTAAAATCATGCTAAATTGGCAGTAACACATAAATTTAACTTGATTATTATTCAGCTTACAGTGAAATATCAACAATCATTAACACATACGTTGAGTTTAGATGAAATTCGACATAGGCAGTTGCCTAGCTTTTGCATTAATAACCGTCATCAGTCTTTAGGCAGCTGATCGATTGCTGGAGTCAATGTGTTAAGGATCAGCTGAACCCAGCATTCGATTAGCACACGTTTTAGCTGGTCAGTTAGTGAAATTTTGTGACCTTGCTATCTGTTGCAATGCCCCACACCGAATAATTCATGGAATTTAAATCTGGACTTTTTGGCAGTGAGTTTTTGAGTTCAATGAACTCGGGCACATGGGAGTGCTTGTAATGCCTAATTTCAGGGGTGATGAAGATTTATGCAAATTAGGCAAAGAATATTTAAATGATTTGCTATGCAAGTTCGGCCCTTTTTGACTACAACATTCTAAAACTTTTGACATATCACACTCCTTTCTACAGGTAACCGTCGCTGAGTTATCAACGCTCAAACAGGTCCGGTTTTTTTGGCCCACCCTGTGGTATTACAGCGTAAGCTGGTGTCTGGCTGTGGGCTAAGTAATGACTTGGAAATTAGTATAGTGCTGCCAGGCCTATATGGGATCATGGCTTGGGAATTTAGGGCTTTATGTTACTTTTACTCTTTCAGGTACTCTGGACAGGCAATCTTCTTCATGTTGATATTTCATCAGGCGTTTGAACGATCATTGAGGAAACACGTGTCGGCAGCAGTTATTGGCAACATACAGTCAAAGTTAGACAATCTGAGATCCAAGGTATCTCATCATTGTGCATAGGCTTAATAGTTGAGCAGTTTTGGTTACAGATGTCAGTCCTTATCTGAACACATCGTCACCGTTGTGATATGATGCAAATATCTCAATTCAGAATTTTGGATAGCTTACAGCTGAACAGACGCTGAGCTTATTTAGCATTCAGTTTATTGTATGCTATGCCAGTATGGGATACTCATTTAAATTCGGCCCAGTCAGGTCCAATTAATGCTCTGATCCTTAAGCGCACATTTAAGACATTATTTTAAGAGTGCGTTCTCTGGGAAGTTGTTGACAGTTGTACAGTTGTAACACAGTTCAGCCACTGGTCTTTTCAATGAAATGCACAGCCGTTCGCATTGCCTGCCCAGTCTGTTGCCGCTTGTTAAGATAGTTCACAACTCATTGCGCAACAGCCAACAGCTTGTATTTTTTTCAGTGTAAATACTAACTGTTTCAAAAGTCATAAACTAACTCATGCTTTTTTAACGACTTTGTCATCTGTTTAGTCTCAGTTTGTTTAGTCATTATTCTTACTGTTGAGTTTGTAATTTCTGTAGTGTTTTTTGCTTGTTTGTTGTTGCATATAATAACAAAATCATTCTTGTTGTTGCAGCTTTTGTTGCACTACAGTGTCAGTTTCATTGCAAATATTTTTCAGTCAGCTAGAGCATGCATAAAAAAACTTAAGTCTGTGATGCAGAGGCCTACAGGGTGCGGCAAAAAAGTGGATTCTTAAATTTTTTTGCTGTTTTCTCAGCAACGGTTTGGAATTTTAATTTGAAATTTTACGGATTTATTTACTAAAACCTTTTACATCTAACTGAACATTTTTGAATGCTGCAGAATCGGTAGGCGGTCATGTTAAAAAGTCTATAACTTCGTCGTTTTTAAACAGAATCACATTTTACTTGGCAGTTAGATGTAGAAGGTTTCACTAAAGAAAGCTGTAAAAGTTTCATATTAAAATCCTAAACGGTTGCTGAGAAAACGGCGAAAAACTTTAGGGGTCCACTTTTTTGCTGCACCATGTATATGTCTGTGTAGGGTTTGGGTGAGCCTCCTGTGGGCTCAAATTCCGCCACTGTACGACGAGCGCCATTTAAAATTCATGAACGTCGTGGCAATTCAGCTCCAAGGTCGGTTTGTTACAGGTGTCACAGGTTCTGTCCGTCTTTGGAACTGATGTGTTTTGTGAACCTAGACGTTAAACACTTTCGTTCTAGTTCCTACTTTTATCTCCGTTTTGAATAAGGTTCATCTACTATGTCAGAGAACTGCTGTTATCTAAAGGCGGCCTAGGCCTATAACCTATTTGACCTGAAGATCTGGTGTTTATTCTACAAAATCGTTTAAACTGGCTATTTTTTTCAACAGAGATATAAGGCCGGATACTTCAAAGTGAATAAGCGAACTGTTGAGCAAGACTTTTTGTAGGCAGGGTATGCCCTTTACCTAGTAGTCCAACCAACAGTGTCGAAGCACTGGAGGGTTAATATTTGGAATGCTATTAAAAAGTTGGTACTTAAGTGCTATAACGCGCCTTACACAGGTCAGTTTCGTGAGCAAGCGCTTTTACAATCACAGAATTGGCAGCTGATTGGCATGAGCTAATAATACTGCAGTGCACTGGGAATGCGGCCATCTATTGCCCGCATCAGCGAACAAATATAGACCCGCGGTTTGCAGCTAGTAGACATACCACCACTCCAATCAGCCACACTAGGCTTTCACACCCTAGCTGGTAAGACATTACTCATTTCCTATCCTGCAGAGGGTAGGAGGCTGAGTTGATCTGAACGTGGAACGTGGTAGTTTTGGTCAGCTGATTTGTTGGCTTCATGCGTGGTTTGTGACAGTTTTGAGACTGGTCAGCTGCCAGCCACGCGTGGGCCGGTGTCGTCGTTGTCGGCAACTTTCAGCAAGAAGTTGTCGACGCGCGTCGATGACGCAGTGCTTGCCGAGCTGCACCAGGTTGAGACCAGTCTTTCATCGACTGACTGGAACGACCGTGTGTCGAGCATCAGGCGACTACATGAGCTGGTCGAGACTCAGCCCAGAGCTGTGGCCGGACACTTCACCAAGGTTTGTTTAATTACTACTAGGCCTACACATACTTGTGTCTGACTTTATCTGTGCCGGTTGCTGCAAAGGCACTTACAGAGTGATTGAACTGAACTGACATGGTTTAGTTTTTAACGAACTGACCAGTGGGCGAGCAGGGTGATTGGTCGGTGCGTTCGTGCACATAGTCATGTTGTCACCGACACCGTTAGATGGTGCTTACTGTAATGCATTACTGACTGCTTGCCCATTGGTCAAAAACCAAACCACGTCATTTCTGTTCAGTTCATTTAGTCAAGTTTAGATACGTTGTTGTTGTTGTAGCCCACAGCTCCCCTCCTTTCATCAGTTGTCGCCAAGCTTGGGAAAATCAGCCACCGTGTCAGGGTCGTCCCATAGGTATTGAGTTGTTAGTTATGTTGCTCTGTAAGTGCCTTAATACCCCGTTTACACGATGAAGCAGACATCAAGCAAATATCAAGCAAGCATCGAGCAAACATCGACAAAACGTCAAGCAAACATCGAGCAATTAGAGCACATGTCGTGCACGTGTATTTTGAATACATTTGCTTGATGTTTGCTCGATCGTGTAAACGGGGTATAACGTTCCATTTATTGTTAAAATGTTGAAAGCGACAAACTTGAAATGAATTCAGTGCAGTTCATTTGATTCTTGTCGCTTTGAACCTTTAGTTTTAACCGTTCGATTGCCTTTATTATGATACAATTTGATATGTGAATTTTTCAGTCGGTTCGGATATCTTACCTAGGCCTAGTGGAAAGTTATGTGGTCCTTTCAGATAGCCGTGGTTATCTGACAACGAGTTTTACACATGAATTTCGCTGAACAGTACGTCCGAACTTAACTGCACTCCTCAGGCTATGAAAGTTGGTAGATCTGCATGTATGGTGTATTATTCGAGAGTCTGAGAGTCTACTGGGGGGCGGACCATCCCAAATTTTCTGCATCCAGTGTCACCGGTTGGTATTTAGAGGGTGTGCCAAACATGACCCAACTTGTTTTTGTCAGAACTTCATCAAATTTCCACCAAATTTGATAATTTTTGGCACACAGATAGCCAAGACGATATAAATCTGTAGGGTACACTTATTATCCACCTCATCTACTTGATGTCAACGCACTACGGTGTGAAACGCAGATGCTCCAAATTGTTACATTACGCGGTGATTATCAGTATCGAATTGCTCACTTGTGCATTGTCAATCTACAAAGGACACCATGGGATTCAATAATTTTGTGGTATTAAACATTTTACACTGAAAACAGCAGACAACGAAATAACTGTGTGATGAGCTTAAAACGCATTTTATCCATGAAAGAGTGCTGTGCATTTTGGTCAGTTGATCGTTAATGCTGCTGTCAGCCATGGCGTCACATCAGGGGCGTCATTTCAGTAAATCGTTGGGGTCTCAGTGATCTTTGGGAATTTAAGTCTGCGTAACGTATTGGTTTTGCAATGGTAACACTGTTTCAAAAGTACGATTTACAGGGGGAAAAATTAAAATTGTAAATCCTTGAGGGTCCGTTGACCCTTCCAGCCCCCTCTCCCCTAAATGACACCCCTGCATCACGTCTAAGCCATTGTTACACCTTGGACATAAATTCTGATAATTTGGAAGCAAGTTGTTGCAAAAACTTATAATTCTGCGGAATAAATCACATTTATTGTGTGCTCGATAAGTCATTAGAACTATTACAGTCTTACAGAGACAACAACTGAGCATTATGCAACAATTTGGAGCATCTGCGTTTTACACGGTAGTGCGTTGACATAAACAAGGTGAAGTGAACAATGAGTAAACCTTACATATTTCTATTGTCTTGGCTATCAGTGTGCCAAAAATTATCAAATTTGGTGGAGATTTGACGAAGTTCTGACAAAAACAAGTTGGATCATTTTTTGGCACACCCTGTATTTATTTAACTTGCAAATGGTTTATACACGTTGTTGACTCATTCTCTATAACAGTGAAGAATCACAAGTATCGACGTACCGTGAATAACACTAAATGCAAAATAATTTTTGTCCAGGTGTTTCGGCACTTTGTGCCTCGACTGCGAGATCAAAACACCAAAGTGAGTCTGCAGGCGCAGCAAGCGTTTCAGCAGATGCTGCCCGTTATTGCCAGCTACTGCGACCTGTCCAAAGTCATCGGGCCTACCGTTGATGCCGTCTGCGTCAATCTCAGGTCAAGAAACGCCGAGTTGCGCAGATCTGCAAGCAATGTCCTCGACACTGTCATTGAACATTCCGGTAACGTTTAGTGTTTCGTGTTAAATTGATGAATACCGGTAGCCTACAATGCATATGATGCAACATTTTCGCAACGGCTGTGCTGAAATGGTAATACCACAAACACCATCATTTGTACTATTAATAATATTAGGGGCAATAATCTGTCATGTGCTTACTTAAGACTGCAGCTTTTTAAAGAATTGTACAGTAGAAAACTCAGAATATATTAATTTTGATTGTGTGCAATGTGTGAAGCAATAAATATTGAACCTTTTAGCTACCGGTAGCCTGTGACTAATTTTAAGTTTAAATGCATTTTAAGATCATTTTGGTCTATAGTTTAGTGTAAATTGCAAATATTAAATTTTAAGCAATACAGCTATCAAGATAATTAGAATAGAACTTTGTGAATTGGTTTGCTACACTACATCGTTCATTTTTTGCAGCTGTTACATTTGTCTGCAATTATTATTCCAAGTTAAGCCTGGTCTCCAATGGAGAATTTTTGGGACAGAAGCAGCTGCCTTTTCTGTCTCTCATCAAACATGTGAAAGCACTTATTGTTTGATTTGGCTTACTCAGTGACTTCTATCCCCCATATCTGGGTTCAAAATCGGGCGCAACTTCCCTTCCAGCAAGTTTTCCCCTCCACTTTGGGCTTTCTTCCCCTCTAGGGAGGAAGTTTTGTTAAGGCCGTAGTTTGCCCAGTGAAATATAGGGGGGAAGTAAAAAATAGGGGGAAGTTTTGTTAAAGGTGCAGGTTTAAAAAACAGGAGGGGAAAAAATATAGAGGGGAAGTTTTGTTAAGGGTGTAGATTGCGCAGTGAAAAATAGTGGGGAAGTAAAAATAGGGGGAGGAGGTTGTCAAAGCTGAAAACTAGAAAATAGGGGGAAAATTAAAAAATAGGGGGAATTTTTGTTAAAGGTGCAGGTTTAGAAAAATAGGAGGGGAAATAAAATATAGAGGGGGAAGTTTTGTTAAGGGTGTAGATTTTGCAGTGAGAAATAGTGGGGAAGTAAAAAATAGGGGGGATTTTCTGATCTACAATCTTATCAAAAATCCCCCCTAGCGACCAGATACAGGGATAGAAGCCACTGAGCTTACAGTTAGATTAGAAAACTGTTTCCCGCAAAGATTCAGTATTTCGTTGAATGTGAATGTGCATGTGCATGTACAGATCCCGCTGGGTTGCTGCATTTATTTGTTGGTGAAGTACAGAATGGAAACGTGCTGGTCAAGATGGAGTTGCTGCCAAAAGTTACTGGCAAGTGACCTTGTGAATTCTGTAGAGATTGTTATTCCGTGTGGGATTCAGGATTGCCGAAAATGGCATTGGCAAGGATCCCGGGATTCAGGATACAATCCCTATTGTCATTATGAGAGTCAAATCTTTGAATCAGCCTGGGGTGTAAGTCGTTCATGCAGTAATTACTTTATTTCATTAATTTTCTGTCATGTGTCAGTAATCTTGGACTGGTATAACTTGATACAACTTAACTTTTTTAAAACGTTTTTTTGTAACTTGATGTGAAAACAGCTATTTACCACACTGTTGTTACTCGATGTGTTACGTGCATTATGCAGAATTGGTGAACCGTGTTGGGCCAGATCGGCACGGACTGCTAACATTAAAAGTGCTGCCGCTCGTCTGGCATTTACTCGAAAACCAGTCACGCTCGCCGAATGTATATGGACAGCTTCGCCAGCCTACCAGTGAACTGATAGAATGCGTCTCTGCCCAGCTGGATGATGACATTTCTGCATATGCACATGAAAGGCTGTCCAGTCAAGCATACCAGCTTCTGGATGAACTCATGGATAACATTCAACAATACCATTAGGTACCATTGTAGCTGTTGTTACGGTTAAGCCAATATTGGTCAATAATTAAAATAATAATGTATGTGCAAAATATCTCGAAACGTTGCAGTTTTGACATTATATTTCGAAGGGGTGTTCTCTATTTTTCCAAAACACTGATGAACTTTGAGCCCTACATTACCGGGTGTAGCAATGCATTTATTACCTAACTAAATCAAACAAAAGCAACACGAGTTTGAATTTTTTTTGAAGAGTGTATAACCTAAACTCAATTTGACACTTTCTGACGACATAGCTTACTGGTAAAAACAGAGCACAGAACTAGTGAAAATTGCTGACAATTGGCATGACATAATCTTTACTAAGTATTATGCAGAATTTTTTCCAATTTAAATTTTCTTGCAGAAATTTCTACCAGCCTTAATGTATGGAACTAATGTTTTTTTGCATCGCCAAGACTTTCTTCACGTGCTGTCAAGTTTGACATTTTCAGCATTTCTAGATAACGTCCATAAAGACATGTCCATAAAGTGAGCAGTATCTTGTGGTTTACCTAGCAGATTGCTGCATAATATTACTGTTTTACAAGCACTTGACATATTGTTTTCTGGTTTTTTAGGAGCGATTTTCTTTGATAGCAATTGTTTTGTTATGAACATAGACTGACAATCAGTTATATGACTAATACAGTGCATGTGAACATTGATGGAGGCTGGTGTAGCCGACAAAATTGTTCACTAATTATTAGTGTATTATGAATTATTATGGCAACAGAATTTTACAGGGTGGCCCAAAAAAGTAAGCTATTGCATTTTTACCATATCTTTACTAAATATTGACCATTTTTCACAATTATTTTACCAGTAGACTGTAAGATATTTGCTACTCAGTGGCATGCACACCACACCTATTGTGTCGCTACTTTACCTTGTAAAACAAATAGTCCAAAACCAACAATTTCTACAGATCTGCAGGTCTAATGGTAATTATTTAAAGTGTTTAACTGTAATGTTAAATATGAGCTATAGTATGTGTAAAGAACAATAGAAAACATATTAAACATCTTTTTGAATAATTTGAACTGTTTTTTTTTGCATAAATTTTCAATGTACATTAATGCTGGTTGGCGGCTGCAATCTTGCTCAGCAAACTGCATGAGCAAAATTGTATTTCGATCGTGCCGCCCTACAAGCTGTGCACTATTTTGCTGAAAGATGAAAACTTACTCTGTAGCTATATGTAAACATTTTTGGCACTTACTCTAATTCATATTTAACATTTTACTTAAATACTTTAAAAATTACCATTATACCTTCTGTCCATCTGTAAATATTGCTGGTTTTTTATATTTATGTTTTACAAGGTAGTGTAGCAACATAACAAGTGTGGTGTGCATGCCACTGAGTAGCAAATTTCTTGCAGAGTCTGCTGGTGAAAAAATGTGAAAAATGATCAATATTTAGCAACGATATGGACAAAATGCAATAGCTTACTTTTTGGGGCCATCCTATATATTCACATAGCATTATCATATAGATTGTGCCCTGTAGTTTCTTAGCTGAATAGCACGATATATATATAAAGAAGCTTATAACATAACAGTTGAGTTACTGTTAGTTACTTATGGGAAAAATTATGTAAAACTTACTTCATTTGTGCTTGAATGCGTGTACCGTACTGCAGAATCAGTGATGTGGCATCTAGCCTTGTTTTAGACTATTTACCGAGTTGTGTCGGCTTTATGCAGCCAGTGGCGCATTTAAAAACGTGTAAAGGGTGGGGGCTCTGCTGTACATATTTTTGGTTAGACATGATTTAGCCCTTCCAGCCTGCTAGTTTAAAAAAAAGTTTTTGTTAAAAGAATTTTATCTCTTTGCAAACAAGAGGAAGCAGGTACAAGGCCCTTTAGTATGCCACTGCTGTAGCTGGACTGTAATATATTTTATTTTAGGTCTGATTATGTGAGACGTTAAGTATTAATGTTAAAGCAACAAAAACCTTTTGTTGAAGTATTTCGTTGTATATAATGGTGAAGCAATGCAGTGAATATATGTACACTTTTTGTACCTGCATAACTCATACGGTGCGTTATGTATAGTCACTAGTCAGGCAGAGTAGTTTTAGAAAGTTGTCACGTTTTGTACCAGTATTAGCTCTTCGTGCCACATTGTACTTGCTGTGTTCTGTGAAGATTGCGCACTAGAACTGAAATGTGTCTAGGTGTTTTTTTTTCAATTACTGTAAAACTTTTATTACAGGTACCCGGCTCCCACTAGAATAGCTGCACTAGAAACCTTGGCTTGTAATAGGCATCCAGCATTTATTATATCTTTTGCACGGTGTTTCATAAAAAGACACCTTTTTTGTTTCTTTTATAACTCAGTCGAATGGCAATCAGTTTACATGAAATTTTTATCTGATGTAGCTGAAGAAATACTAATTCAAAATATTTCAACAAAATGTGACCATTAGTTAAATACTTTTTGCTAGTCATGATGTAATGCCGACGTCGTGTCGCAAGTACAAACTGGCTTGTCTCAAATGGTTCTGTCAGTTGCTACCCTGCTTCGATGGTGAACTTCATCTTGTTCACTGATGAAAAATGTTCATCGTATCAGAAATAAGCAAAACTCAGCTCGCAAGCAGTGCGTGTGGTGCACTGTCTTGCTGGAAGGCGTAAAGTTAAGCTATCCCCACAAGTGTGTGAAAGTGATCATTTTGGGCGTGTTTGTGGCTACAACGTTAAAACTGCAACAGTTTGTCGTCAGTAAACCAGATAAAGTTCGCCATCTACGCAGGGCAGCTATTCAGCAAGTCTGTTAGCCAGTTTGAACTCGTGACCAACTATGACGTCAGCATTACGTCACCACTAGCACAGAATATTTAACTAACAGCCATATTTTGTCCAAACAGTTTGAATTTTGTGCAAACTGATCATCATCTGACTGAATTATGAAAGAAAGAAAAAGGGTGCATTTTTATGAAACACCATGTAGAAACCCGGCTTGCACATAAAACATTGTAAACTTGCCACATTAAATTTTTCCCGTATATAAACACTGCGTGAACACTACGAAACACATTAGCATTTCATTTTGTTAAAACAGTAGTTACTTCAAAAGTCCGTCATAAGACACAGCCATTATCATACCCAATAAGTAATTTGGACAGTCTGCTTATATTGCAGACCTGGCTTGCATTAAAACAATTAACCTAAAACAGCCAGCGTGTATTAGAAGTTTTACATATGCACTTTTTGTTGTTTTAAAATGCTGTACATAATTATGCCACTTTATGTAGGCACAACATTTGCCTCTATCTTTGCCTATATACACAGCTCCATAGTCAGTGGGCGTCGTGGCAGAGGAGGTTAGAGGGGGGCATTTCAGGGGGGCCACTGCCCCACCCTAAATTTTGGGCAGTCACAAAATTGTTGGAAAATCTTCTTGTCCGAATATTTTCATCCAAATTGCTAAATTCAGGGCAAAAAACCCACATTTTGCGGGGGAAATTTTGAAATTCTGAGCACTGTTGGAAATTTGCACGTCCTTCGGAAATTCAGAGTGTATGTCAAAAAATTGCAACTTCCTGACCCGATTACTTTTTTTAAATCCACGGCGGCACTGCCCATAGTAGAAATGTTGTTCAGGTGGTGTAGTATTAGAAAAGTTATCTGTGCTTATTGCACACGACCAATTCATACTTGTTACTGTTATTTATCTTGCATAATTATATTTAACTGTATTAATAAGTCATTTGTGGTATTATGCAAAAAGATTTACATCGCAATACTGTATATTTCTGATGAATAACGTTTTGATTTACAATAACATCAGTATTTGCCAGTTTGTAATAATTGTGCTCACAGTATCAAGTAATATGGTATATTGGTATTAACATGTATAATTTGTTTGGAATGTATCAGTATCACATCATTTGGTAAAACATAATGCGTAATATGCTAATAGGCTTTAGTTTTGAAGTTCATGTTCCTAATAACCGGTCTCCTGGTAACACGTTGCAATCGTTGCATGCTATTCTTTGGTGTTGCAATCAGTATTCAATGGCCAAAGTCAAACTGAAGATGTCGAGGAACTTTACTTCCCTTTCCTTCCCTCTCTCCTTTCCCATCCTTCCTCCCCTCACTTTAAATACAGCTACTGGGTCTGGGGCAGAACTGTAAGCTCCCCAGCTGGGTCTGGGGAGGAGCCCAGCAGAAATAGAATTTGCTTAGCCTCAGAATCTGACGTCTGGTAGCACCAATTTTTCCCCGAGAGTTATTGACTAGGCCTACAGTGTATGCATTTTTCTAATACCTATTACCATATAATGCAGTACGTCATACACGACTTTATGAATTATTCAGACCTAATTTCAGCATGCGATCAACTCTTTGTGGGGCAACTGAAAGGAGGCAGTGCACAAATGCAGTGCCCCCACATTCCCCATTATTCTGACCACTGATTGCATTTAACAACCTATAATTAAGGCCCATAACCAGACTTTTCTAAATGTGGGGTTTACTCTTAATTACCGGGCCGCAAAGCAGCCCTCCTAAAACCCATCCAGAGTGTCTGGGGAGAGCTGTAAGCTCCCCCAGTATGATCAAGGCTCAAGGCAGAATCCCAGCTGCAAATGCATTTTTTGGAGCTTTTTGAGCTTGAAAATTACATCTGGTGGTGACGTTTTTTGGTTATTTTTAATCAATACTTTACAGTTCCAGCTGATGGGAGGGCAGGTTTGATCGAAGCCCCCTTGGCTATGAGCCTACGTATATCAAGGATAGGATCGCAAAACATGGTATCTATAGTTTTCTATCAAAACATCCCAACTACAAAGTTCTTCAGAAATTGATTTAACACTAAATGCCAAAATGTTAAATACTCATCGTATTACAAAAATGGAACATGGCAGGCAAATGCACAATATGCTATTTGGTAACAGACTGTAAAAAAAATTTAAAACACTGAAAAAATGCACTGTGTAGAAAGCTGTTTCAATTTTCTTAAAATGCCATCAACAAAAAATAGGTTACGTTTCGCCATTATGCCATGAATACGCATTATGTAATAACAAGAAAGGCGGCCATCTTGAGCTCATCTCGACATTCTGTTGGCACGTAACTGAACTAAACATAACATGACAATACTGATACAGAGCAAGAGCTGCCGTCGATGTTTAATAAACCCAACTTCAGTGTTACACGCAACAAGAGAACATTGCGATTTAGAGTCACAGTACATATTAAATCACATCGAGAAGTGGTGGTTGGAATATTCTATCAAAGGATTTTTGGCAGTATATCAACAGTGAACATACTGATGCTGGGAAAACCAGTCCGTCCACAAACCTGAAAATAGAAAACAACAGCAGCAGCCAACAGCAACCAGAACATCCTATACCATACCAAACCAAACACAAAACTGTTAAAAATACAAAAACACAACTACACCATGGGCCATAAAAACGTGGCATTTTACTTTTGTCCATATCTTTGACAACTGTAGACCGATTTTCAAAATTCTTCCACTGTCACACTCTGCAGACAATTTGTATTAATGTGATTATTATATATCCCACCACACCATAAATGCGTCTCTACACTACCGTGTGAAACACAAATGTAAGGAAAAAAACTAACGATAATTAGCAAACCTTTAGGTAAATGCTAAAACACTTCAAACATTGTATTACACGAGATTGTGTTAGACCCACACATTTTAGTGTTATAAAGACTATTGCAATATTGGTCTGAAGTGTTTTATTTTTTCATTAACTAAAATGTTTGTTATCATCGTTATACATTCATATTTCATTTATACTTTTCAAGGTAGTATAGACACATTTATGGTGTGGTGGGATATATAATAACCAAATTATTGCAAATTGTCCGCACAGTATGCCGGTGAAAAAATTTTGAAAATCGGTCAATAATTGGCAAAGATATAGAAAAAAGTAAAGTGTCACGTTTTTTGGCCCACCCTGTATAAAGTAACATGCAAGCCATATAGGCATAACGACTAATGAGCTGCACGATCACTTGTCATTTTTTTGCAGTTCACCGAACTCAATGGTCTTCTTTTTTCCCGTTCAACGTTGTAACGTCTTCTTTTTTTTACAGTTGTTTCTGTACGCCGACCGAGGTCATCTTTTTTCCAGTCGGGCACACGTAGCTGAGCGCGGAGCTCAGTACGGCGAGTAGTAATACGATCGACGTGGTCTGCAAAATCACACACATCTCACTTGTTGTATGATCTCACATTCATAGTGCTATCAGAACGGCAAGTTGTACTTACATCTGCAGAACCACTGCTATGGATCATTATCGGTTTGTCTAAACATCACACATCACCACAGATCAGCAGAGACGGCATATAATGTTTGTTTTCAAACTTTAGATCAATATATGGCATCCCAGCATTAAGGTTGAGGTTAGGGTCAAGGTTAGAATTAGGGGTACGGTTAAGGTTGGGGTTAGAATTTCTGGTAATCTGTTGTGCCATACATCGATCTAAAGTTTACAAGCTTGAACAATTTTCGCCATCTCGGCTGATTTGTGATGACCTGCGGTTGATTTGCGGATTGATCTGTGGTGTTTAGGCAGACCCGACCATCAATGATTATCAATGAGCCAAAACGCGTGATTATGTCGTAACATCTGTAGAGCAATGCCAGTCCGTGTCTCGGCCTTGAGTCAAATTTACATGCATGTCAAATAATTTAACAATAACATTACTAAAAATACTCTGAAAGACCTAACATCACTGTGATAAAAGCAAATTCTGCAAATAACACAGCAAAGCAGAGGCAGCGCCGATTTTACAGCAGACAGGTTGCCAAAGAATTCCATGACTTAATACCCAAGAAGCTACTGAATTATGGCTTTTTCGCCTCTTTACTGGTTCGCCCCCTGGCTCTTTCGCCCACTGGCTTGAGGCGAATCAACCAGGCACAGGGGGCGAACAAGCCAGGGGGTGAAGTGAAAAAGCCAGACACCTACATCTGCAACATCATCAGCAGGGCTTCAGCTGTGTACATGAAGTATGCTGAGGAAATGTATGCCCAAGCAAAAATAATACAGGTTAAAGGTGATGTTATAGCTCTTAATGGAAGCCATTCCAGAGCTACGGAGCGTCACCTGCCGTATGGGATCCCACAGTGTTACCTGCCACCCAACACAGGTGAACGCGCCCCGTCTTAACCCCAGCCAGATAGGCTGGTACTCGATTTACCTACCATGCAGGGATGAAAGGCTGAGTTGATCTAGGCGGCTGGTTACATACCGAGATGGTTTACCTGCCCACAGGCAGTCACCCATCCATGTACTAACCCGGCCCGGCGTAGAGTAACTTCGGTGATTGGATGAAATGTGTTACTGCTACGTCACGCCACCAACCTAAAATAACGCACTAGTTTTGTTGTTTATGCAACAGTGGATGTGGGAGGTAGTGTCTGTTGTCATCTCAAGCATATAACGCATCAAACAAACTTATTTTTAACTAACTTCGTCGAAAAATGCATGATGATAAATAACTGGATGGGCATCAACCACTACTGTACAAGCACTTGACTTTGCAGTTCCTAACATGAAGACGATTTGTGAAAAAGTGACACCTAGTCAGAGCCATCCCCCTAGTTAGCTCAGCCGCAGCGCACACAGCATTATCCTGATGAAAATCTGCATTGTAGCGTAGTAAAATAAATGAATTCAGGACTTTCACATGAATGCCAAAGTAATTACAGTGTTAACTACCTAGGCTTCACGTAATCTTCATGTATTAATCATCTGTAGCACCATAATTGATATCGTAACATCAATTCCAAATCTTTCACAAAGGAATATGTTCCAATCCCCATAACCCATCGTAATGATCAAGCATGCATTAGATTATCAGGTAAAAGGCCTTGCCTTCTTTGACAGAAATATTAGAACACAAAAACAAATATATGACAAAGTAAAAATTTCCAAATAATTTAGTATATCTGTTTGCTTGGAGTGTGGTTAACACTCATGCTGTAAACTGGTGTCAAGCCGAAGGCGAAGGAAATGGGAGATTAGTGCTGCCCTGTGGGAATTATGGCTTCAGAAGGAACTTAAATTTTCCCATTCAGAAATAATTTGAAAAACGAGGCAAGTCTGCCAGAGTTTTAACCTGAATCTGCCGCCTCGTGGACGCGGAGCGTAGCCGTAATGGTAAGACGAGCGCGGACGAAAGCGGCTTCGTGGCGGTCTGTTGGTTGAGGAAATTCCCGGCCTGTTGGTGCGCTTCGTCGTCACCTACACGTCCAAAGACAGATCGATCTCAACACATGGACAACCTCAACTCACTCTTGGTAACTAAGCACCACAAACTATTTACTAAAATAGTTTCCACAGTTGCAATAATCAGCAATTCAAATCTTTCACAGCTGCGGAAATTACAGATTACTCAATATTCGTGCAATTTATCATAAAAAATTTGACAGATTAAAAAATAAATAAAAATTTTAATCTTTAAAGTGTCGATTATAGTCAAGTCAGTAAAACATTACAAAGTAAACTAGATACAGTGACATCACGAAAAGCATCTGAAATTGTCTCAGTCATCTGTTTTCCAAGAAAAGTCAACATTACAGACTGCTTACAAGACAGGGTTAAAACACTTAATAACTGTGACAGATTACAGCTTGATAACTGAAAAATTTGTTAAACAAGAAAGTTGCATCTGCTGTGGCAATTACCATCGTTAGATTCTGTAAATAAATGACTAATAATCCCTAATTCCTGTAAAGTTAATTATTTCATCATTATCACCTCTAAAACCTCACTGGCAAACAACTGGTGAATTCGTAGTTGTTAGCAACAACGATCTTGCTCAGAAATGAGATACAACTCATACAAAAGTCGTAAGTCTAACATGTGAAAAGCATCATTCCAAGATCGCTTTTTGACAGTAATAATACAGTACTTGCTATACACAGTGGGCCATAAAAAACGTGTCACTTTACTTTTGTCCATATCTTTGCCAATTATTGACCGATTTTCAAAATTCTTGCACTGGCACACTCTTCGGACAATTCGCAATAATGTGATTATTATATGTGTCACCGCGCCATAAATGTGTCTCTACACTACCTTGAAAAAAATTAATGAAATATACATATATAAACATAATAACAAACATTTTGATAAATGACAAAAAAATTTCAGACCAACATTGTGATGAATGATCTGTACGCCACTAGACTTTATAGGTCTAACACGTCTAATGTCATATGAATCATTCAGTGCAATGTTAATCTAAAATGTTTTTTCATTTACCTAAATGTTTGTCATCATACAGCTAGTTTTATCTTACATTTATATTTCACAAGGTAGTGCAGAGATGCAGTAATGGTGTGGTGGGATATATTATAAGCACGTTATCGCAAAAATGTTCCGCAGAGTGTGCCAGTGAAAGAATTCTGAAAATCAGTCAATAACTGGCAGAGACATGGACAAAAGTAAAGTTGCACATTTTTAATGGACCAAAGTGTATATTACTTAGCCTACCTTGATCTGTCTGCCTCTGAACAGCGACTCATCGAGCGCCATAGCCAGTTCCACGCCTTCCTTCTCAGCAAACTCCATATATGCAAATCTATGCAATATCAACCACACACGTTCTATAACAACCACACAGTACCCGGTGCAAAATATCCTAGTTAACAAAAAGCCCTGCTGTTGCTAAGATAGAAAACCGTACTGGTTGTCAGTGACCTTCAAGGTCATCCAAGGTCGATGATTTTCATTTCATCTAAAAGAGCGTATGCCATTTCCTATTAATTATCAATAGCAACCTTGGCCCTATCTCTCACCATTTCCGAGATATGACCAGTTTTCAATTGAATTTCCCAATCCCGTCCATTCAACCTAAAATTTGAAAATGTTCCCCTTGCAGTAGATCACTGAAATTTAGCATGCTTGAATTTAAGACACATAGAAAATTATTTGCGTGAAGAATTTTCCCCTAAGACCTACCTACTAACCAGGGTAAATCTGTTACAGACGGACAGACAACGACGGATGACAACTATGCCATAGCTCGTCCATTACTTAAGTAGGGTCAGCTAAAACATGCCAAATAAGATATGCAATTATCTGTAGCACTGCCAGTAGAAGCCTGTTTTTGCTGATGTGAAACAAAATGAGAATGTATGGCACAAGACAAGAATTCCAGTCCCAACAAGTGTTTTAGTCCTTAATGTAAGCAACAGTGGATAAATCTGTTCAACTCAATTCAACAACATTCTGGCCAACAACATGGAACAACAACATCAGTATAACAACAACTATAGCGTAATTTATTTATATTCACTTACTGGCATGACTGTTTTTCCCTATTTTAATTCATTTGACAGTCTGCTGAAAACACAGAAAGCATCAGCATATATGTGAATACTAGCAACTACCGATTTACTTCCAAGCACAACTAGAATGACCTCAGCAAATCAAATGCCGTACTAAGCTAAAAATAAATGCGAATGTCATAAAAATGATGACCAAGTGAATAAGTTGTTACAAGTCTAAAGGTCGCCAAATAGCGATCACAAAAGTGAATGATATTCACAAATTGTGACAAAGATAAAAAAAATGCTAACCCCTTTGGGTGTCCCGTGAACTTGTCACAGAGAATGGTCACTCGACTGACGGCACCACAGCCATGGAAATGAGCCTCTAGCTCTTCGGCTGTTGACCCGTAGTCTACCTGCAACAACATAGCACACAACGTTAAATCAGGGCAACACAAAACATTACATTTTACAATATTCTGCAACTATTCTTCACAACAAACCAGATTTAAGCACTGCTATAATAGTTGTCAAAATTATACCATCTGATAACAGGAATATGCAAATCTGTCAATGACACACTAAAAACCAAACCGACTGCTATCTCAAGCAGTATCTGCACAACATTCATGTATAACTAGTACACTATTCTTGGTTTATGTTAACCAGTTTATTTTTACACTCACTACAATTCAGAACTCTAGCGGATTCAGACAAGGGCCAAGTCAGCTAAGCCCCTCCCCCTTTGGGTGATGGACAGACGCCCTCACTGTACTCCAGATAAGTGAATTCTGAAAGCTTTTTAGCTTCTGAGGGCTTTGCCTCCCAGACTCCTCACCAGGGCTCCGCCCCTGGACCCTGCTGGGGGACTCTGTTCTGCAGACCCCCTGCACTGCCTCCTCGTTTTTCACATCCTGGCTACAGCCCTGAAGCAGGTAACTTACAGCAATGCATCGATCGAGAGAGAGAGCGATATATATAATATCTCTCTCTCTCTCTCTCTTCAAACACGTCATGAAAGGCATGTTAGAAAAGAGATATAATGTTCGATGCATCCCTTGCAAAGATGATACGAAATCAAAAATCAAATAGTGTAAGCAGCCGACCTGAAGTTATTCAAAATGATTGCCAACAGTGGCTTTCTCACAGCTTTACTCTTCGACCGGGGCTCCGTCCCCAAAAGCGCTCCCCAGATCCCCTAGCTGGTTTAAGGGGGACTACTTCTTAGGGCAGGGAAGGGGGAAAAGGAGAAAAAAGAAAAGGAGAAAGCATAAAAAAAGGGAAAAGAGAAAAAGGAGGGAAAAGGAAAGGGAGAAAGGAAGGAGAGGGAAAAGGAGAAAAAGGGAAAGAATGAGAAGGGGACTGGTTCCCCTAATGCAAACTCCTGGATCTGCCCCTGCAGAAAGCAGCAGTGGTAGTCACAATCTTGTTACAGCAGAAACAAACAACATACATTGCCGATCCAGATTGAACGAGCATCAGCATCAAGCTTGTCTTCAACAGACGACGTGCCTGCAAAATATTGTCAAATCATTTCTACTGCAGAAACTATACCAGTCACTTTGCAAATGCTTCAGGCAAAAAGCTTTCATTTGAGCAACCTTGCAAGGTGTTGTTGCTACAGGATATTGTTTAGCTAAAGACAAACTCATGTCTCAAAAGTAAAATAACAATAATGCAATAATGCTGATAAAACAGACTGCATCTACATACAAATGAGGGCACTAAGTGAGAGGGAGAGGGGGGTGGAAAAAAGCTGCATGGGGTCAGCAATGGCATCGAATTCACATGGCCTGCCTACAGTTATTCTGATATCTGCAACAGAATGGCTACAAATAACTGACAAGCCGAAGATGATCCTGCTCAGCAAAATGCTATTCATGTACAATCATAAGTCTAACATGTTGGAGACATCACTGCAAGATCATAGTGTACGACAAAACTGAATATCATGAGACATGATTAACTCCACACGCAAACCTGCTATTTGTCATGGATATTTAGCAATCACACACTGTAGGTCTTAAAAGAAAGCACTTAATGTACACTGTGTCCACCAGAAATGGTACATCAAACTCAATAGACACATTTCGGTGCGGTGGAATCTTTGATGACAGTTTAATCGCAAATTTTGCAGAGTCTGCCAGTGAAAGAATTTTAAATATTGTTTTCTTTTCGGGCAAGGGTATGTTTCACATTTGTAACTGAAAGGTCCGATCCAATTTCCAGTGATGCTTAGAGACCGCGCAGCGATTTGAATCAAAGAATGGAGAACTCACTTAGCGCTGATGTTGAACTTCGGTTCATTTGTTTTTCAACCTCATTCTGCATCTGTCGAATTTTCTCTGCTTCCTCTTCCATTTCTCTCACTCTTGCCTTTATTGCTTCCAACTCCTGAGCGAACAACAAACAGTGCAATTACCACTGATGGCCGATTTTTGAACCCTGCATCATTGGAGGGTTACTCCATGGGTAAACCAGAAGCAAACTGGAGACAAGCAAAATGGTTCACTTCAACTACTTCAATGACGATCCGTTAATCTATTCAGCTGTCTATTAATATTAATAGCAAATTTCAAGTTGCAACAGGTGTTCTGATTAAGTTGATTATAAAACATGAATATTTTGCATAACATCATTATTTTAAAATGACGCTTATTAATATGCTTTTACGCTTATTTCATTTGACATCACTTTTGTTCAACATCATATTTGAGATTGCTATAATGTCTGCAAAAACGTTTTATGGTCAGCAAATTGTTGCTTGCTATGTTGGAAATAGCATTTTGCATTAGAGCCATTCGCCAGGTTGCAGCGCTAGAAATGACCAAACAAAAAATCTGCGATAATTAAACTCAGCATTTTGTCAAGTCACGCAGTCATTATTGACCAATCAGATGTGGGTTTACAAAGACTGCCAAGTTACCCCAGGTTTAAACCCGGAGATACTAACCCCGGGTTACCCCTCGTTTCAAAAACCACGCATGTATGCAGTAACATACAGTGCAGTCTGAAGGATACAAATCTAAACAGCAAAGAGCCAAGAACTTGAGGTGAATAACTGATGGCATACTGTGAATACATCTCACAATTAGACATGCATGGATATTGTGGCACAAGTTCCAGTAACAGAACAGTTCAACAAGGACTTGGTGAAGTCACTGCTGTGGCTTTGACCCTTCAACTAGATCCCCAATTCCTGATACATAATATGATGTTGAAATTCATAAAACCAATAGAGATCTTGCTCAGAAATGAAGTGCATCTCATCCGGAAGTCATAAGTCTAACATGTGAAAACCATCACTGCAAGATCACTTTTGAACATTAACAATAAATATAAAAATGTCTGGTTATGCATAGCATAGTGTCTATAGTGGGATAAGATAACTACTGACAAATTGCAGTAACTGAAAAACAAACTAACACCTATCAATTGAGCCTTTAACAAACTGGGTTTAAGTGAAAAAATGTAACTCGTTGGGTTGCATTATTAAAAGCAGTTTTTTCCAAACTTGACAAAAAGACCCATTTTGTTTCTGCCCATACATTAGAAGAATTACAACAAATTCTGGTGTACAATATAAGTACACTTGCAGCTAGATAATCATAGTAAACATGAGAAGAAGACAATGGGTGACTTTAAATTTCGCTTAGACCTAAGTTTTAAACTACAGTTTTAGACCAAAACTCGGCTTAAAACCTAATTAATGCAAAATTTAAAGTGACGATTATATCTGGTTTTAAGTAGGGTTTTAAACCAGACGCTTCTGCTGAAACCAAAGTTAAAACCGAACATAATACCAAACTTCGGTTTAAAACCAAACTTAATCTAAACAATCCAGTTTCAAACCTGATCTCCGTAATGCATCGAGATAGGCTTTCCTATCAAAGACTAGTCTTTAGGTTTGGTTTTAAACCAAAACCGCTTTAACTTTCGATTTAGTGAAAACAAGATGGCGTTTGTTTACCCAGCAGTTGCTATTGCTGCCTGCATTCTAGGGCCCAATCGCCTACGATATGCGCCTAATGTACAGTGTGAATCATGTTTATCTGACGAAGATGAGTTTCTTTCAACGCATCTGAGTGCTAGACAGATTCACCAGCTAGCCTTAGAATACATCCTGTGGCGTCGTCAGGTTGATGGTGCAAACGCAAGATATTACACCAGCACTGAATACATATATCTGCGTATCGTCTGCATATTTATAAGGTACCAAGAAAGTAGGTTTTCAGTTTAAAACTTAAGTTTAAAACCGAGTTTAAAACTGAAGTTAATCTGAGCACTGGTTTGAAACTATACTTTAGAGTCCGGATTAAGGTTTGGTTTAAAACTGTAGTTTAAAACTTAGGTCTAAGCGAAATTTAGTCACCCAATGTGATTCTGACTAAAAATATATCTCATGTGTTCAAAGGCAACTGAATCTATACTGTTACAAAAACTGTAAAAAAAGATGTATTTGATAGACTTTGACATTTACTAATAATTGTACAACACATCTCTACTGAATATGAGGCGTACAACTCACTAAAATGATCTACAGACATTAAATTGAGTACCTAAACACAGTTACACATTAACTCCAACTGCAAATATAATGGTATGCGCAACTGAAAAAAAACTAGCAAATAGCAAAACAATATCTTATATAATGTGCTATACATAAAAAACACACGTTGGCAAAGATACGATACAGCAAAACTATCTGTGTGATTCTAAACTCTGTTGATTGTTTAAATAAAATTTGTCAGACATGTGTCCGTCTAATTTAAACAAGTAGAGTTCACAAACTGAGAAATAAAAAAAAATCAAAATTCATTATTATGTGCTATCATTCTAAACTATTCCGAAGGTATTAGATTTGTTCTGCACGTTGAGCGCATACTGGATCATCAGCGGATGAGTCTTCATTGCCGGCAAGCGGATCTGCTTGCTCTGTCTCGGCTAACTCTGTGTCAAAGTTCTGATCATCATGACTCGATTCACCCAACTCCACATCAAAACTGTCATGTTCTTCTGCCACATCGTCAAAACTGTGCGAAGAGCGCACTTCTTTTGCCATCATGCAAGCACACAGCTACACAAGCAACAAACACAACAATGAATATGGGTTCCATTATTACGACTATTATTTTACAATCATGTTAAAAGGATCATTAAGCAATCTGATTTATGGCCTTTGTACCACGTCCTTTACTTACTATTACTGCACTAGTTGTACCATTGGCTATTTGAATCATCACTGAAATTTTACCACTTTCATGATCATGTTATTTAGCACAAAATCCCTAATCATAACCCCAGACATTCTAACCTTTACTTTAACCCATAACGCCATAACAGTGTGCACAGCCAGCCATGCGTACAGACACTCGGTATCAATTTTGAAAAAAATCTCGAACGCCGGAAATTCCACCGCGCTATGTGCCGTCCATTTGCTGGAGCGGCGGAAATTAGAGCTAATGTTAGACATAGGGATAAGGTTAAGGTTAGGATCAGGATTAGGGTTAGCGTTAACAATAACAATTCGAGTAAACGGACAAATGTACCATTCCGCCGCTCCAGTAAACGGACGGCACATAGCGCGGCAGATTTTCCGCCGTTGTAGCGTCGTGCATCAATTTTTGACGACCGCCGCTCTCAATGTACATAATCTACGCCGAAATTCAGATGTCATACTGAAAATCTATGTTGAAACTGGTTCCACATAATTACAGTTAGGTAAATTTCAGCATTCCAGACACAGTCACTATAGTATAACATCTTAATTCGGCAAAATATATCACAAACATACCTAAAAAATTAACTCACGATAGAATATTTATGACAGTTGACAAACAAAAATCGGTTTGTGTAAAAGCCGAGACGCGTTAAATTGCTCAGCACGTTCGAGTACCTAACGTGACCTTGAATGACCCTGAGGGCGTATTTCGTTAACATTAAGCTGTTCACCGGTTTTACAAAAATTAAAACAAATTGTAAAAGTTTTTTAAAGGTTTTAGTGTACAAATAAGACACGACGCAAAATTTAAAACCAATTTGATTATACTGATATGTGAACGTGTGATGCACTGCAGGTCACAACGAGAGATGGATTTTTTTTATTTTAGTGGTCACAACGGCCACGTCCTTAAGAATGAAGCATCAAGAAATGTGAACGTAAAAATATTCAAAATTGCCAGAACTGTACAATACAATACAATACAATGGAAAATTTGCACTCAAAAACTGACAAACAAGTGTATTTTGTGTCGTAATATGTATCTTGGGTCTAGGCTCAATAACCGCTTGACGAACGCCTAGATCTATAGAGAGCGTCAGACATCATTGCAAACATTCTACGGCGAGAACGTGCTAAAATTCTGTGTAATAAAATACGTGTATAGGCCTAATGATTTATTTCAGAATTGAACAAAGCATTAAACATTTACACAATCGTTACAATTATTACGTATAAATCTCGATGTCGAATTACCGGTATTCAACGGGGCGAAACGTCCAAGGTAAGGGGGCGAACCGGCAAAGGGGTGTAAAAGCCAGACACCACATCGGCGTACCGCGTACTCCGCTTTAGGGGTCTGTGACCACTGCTGTGACTGTCATTGTCTCCTAGATCATGGACGTACTAAAAATAGCGCAGTAAACAGCAACAGGATGTGATTGGTTACAGGATCTGCGCAGTTTCATAAATTACCATATGGCAAAGCAATCGGACACAACTATTCAGTGTATTTTAGCTGCCATCTTCCCCGAAAGTGAACGATACATATATGAAAATGATCAAACACTTTGGGATGCAAACCAAATTAGACCAAAAATGTCATAAATTGGCGTTGAATAGCGGAACTTTGTTGTCACGCGAACGCATATATGTGTATGATTTGCCTATAGTTGGCCAACGCCGTATATGCTTGCGCAACATTTTACTGCGCAAAACAAAAATGTCGTATGTATGTGTGTTGTTGATGATCTGTAATCGCTAAATTGTGGTTCGGTTGTTGGAATCAGCTGTATTATAATTGCGAAGTTGCGAATTGCGATATTACGAGGCCTAATTAGTCTAAATAGACTTCCGCGGAACCCCGGTTGAAAAACACTAGTACGTAAACGACAGTACTAGAGCGTCGTAGTTAGGACAACCAAATAACTGCTGACGTAGCAAATAGAGCGACAAAGCGTTTTGTCGATTTTGGAGGCGACTGACAGATAACGTTATTTTGGTGGTAATAACAAAGTTTAGTCGGTTGTGTGATTGTGTGTGTGCTGTTGACTGGTTGGTGTGTGGCTGCTGCTGTGTTGTGTTGTGGGTGGCTTTTTTTGTAAAGTATCGGCGTGAAGGCAATTCGACGAGGCCACAACTACCATCAGAAGTTGCAATGTCGTTACAGATGTGCGAATAGCCAGTGTGCCAGAAAGGTGACGGTCTGTGACGTTGGGGCAGAGTTAGTTCTGTGTATATGAACCACCAGTATTTTGGTTATTTGAATCACGAGATTCTTCAGTTCGGAATCTTTGGTAGCTAGATTGCTGGGGGTTGAGTGAGAATGTGGTATGCTGGGTTAGTTCAGGGCCTGGAGACTGAGTTGGTGAATGTTCAAGCTCGACACGTTGCGGTTGTTCGCATGGCCAATCATCGCTTGTGTTGTTCGCACTCTGCATCGTGTTAGCTGCTCGACTGTCTCACGTAACACCAATGATGCAACGTTACTGACGACAATAGTGGTGAAATGTCCAGCTTACTATACAGATCAACAAATGGTATTTTCACACCTAGTGCCATTGGCGTACCTAATGACGTAGCGATGAAATTTATTTTTGTAGCATATTTTATTAAAATACTTGTTTTTTGGAACAAATTTTGTCTTAAAATGTAAAAATTAGAAAACGTCATTAAATTTTCTGTATTTCTGAGTTAAAAATTTGAGGGATGGAATTGGTGGTGGGGGGTTGTTGCATGTGTTGTGGGGTGTGAAGTTTTTTTAGATCACTGATACCGAATTTTATTTTAAAGAGTAGTGTTATTGATCTAATGATGTCTGAATGAAATTTATTAACATTTTTGTAGCATACATTGAAATACTTATTATGATTTTTGGAGCTAATTTTCATGGAAAATGTTGAAATTAGAATTTATCTTTAAACTTAACTGTATTTAGAAATTAAAAATTTTGGGGGTATGGAATTGGAGGGGGTCGGCTTGTGCGTGTTCTGTGGGATGTGAAGTTTTTTCAGATGACTGATACCGAATGAAGTTCACTGGAAGCAAGCATGTGAAGAGCACATACAAATGCGTTAATTCATTTTCTCTGTTTTGTCGCCCTACAACTGGAATTGAGCATGCCGTGACTAATGTTTGAATAATCTGTGGCAAGGCGGTTGATGGTGTGTGATGTTGGCCTTAAACTGTATACGCAAAGTTTCAGTGTTTTAGTTATTGGAATCTCAAGATCCTTAGTCGTGAATTCTTTCGTAGCTTGATTGTTGGGGCTGTGCTTCACAAACTCTACATATTCAAGTTTGAATCATTGCACGGGCAATCTTCACTTGAAGTATTGTTTGAAAGTATTAAAGTTAGAACATATCTGTAGAATCACTCTAGAATATGTATTTGAAAATGAAAAATTCTTTGGAAGGGAATTAGGGGGTAGGGGATTGTGCATGTTTTGTGGGGTGTGAAGTTTTTTAGATAACGGATATGGAATGCAGCGCGCTGGAAACAAGCACCGAGCGAACACATACAAATATTAATTCCTTATGTCTGTCTTATCGCTGTACAACTGCAATTGAACGTGTCGTATCGAAAGTTTGATTAGCCCATTTGTCAGACAGTTGATGGTCTGTGACATTATCTTTCTGTATATACAACCTTTCAGTATTTTGGTTATTGCAATCTTGAGATCAATTAGTCATAAATTCTTTGGTAACTAGATTGTGGGGGTGGTGGGAGAATGTGGTATGCTGGGTTAGTTCAGGACCAGGAGACCGAGTCGGTGAATGTTCAAGCTCAACACGTGGAGGCTGTTCCTGTGGGCTATCTTTGTTTGTACTTGTATTGTTCATAATCTGCTTTCCGTTAGCTCGTCAGTTGTCGCACGAAACCCTGCTGATGCAACATAAATAACATTACACTGTAGTGGCAAAACACGTTTTTACAATGCTGATCCAAGACATGGTATTTACAGTCTAGTGCCTTTGACTTACCTAATAATGTTGGATGAAATTTATAAATATTTTTGTGGTGTATTTTATTAAAACATATATTTTTTAGAGTTAATTTTCCTTACAGATATTAAAATCAGAAAATATCCTTAGAATTAGTATATTTTGAAATTGGAAGTTTTTTGTTAGGCGGTTGGAGGGGTTACAGTTACAGTATTTCTGTTATTTGAATCTTGAGACTCTTCAGTTCTAAGTAGAGCTGTCACAGTTGACGCGTTAATTAACGCGTTAATGCATTAATAAATTAACGCGCGTTAAAAAAATTAATGCACAAGCGTAAATTTATTTCATTCAGTTACTGGTACTAAATTCTGTGCAGCAAAAGTTTGGATATTCCATTAAACTGCGGTTATATGACAATCGAATGAAATCAAGTAACTAAACTAGTTTTCGTGGGTATGGGAATTCCCATGGGTATCAGTATGGGATGAGTATGGGAGCTGTGCTGAACTTCCATGGGTTCTGTGTGAATTCTGTAAGAATTTTTGATTTTTACTGATGAGAGATTAAGCGCAAACGCATAATAGTCTTCCGAGAGCTCCAAGCCGCTGGTTGGTACGTCGCCATCGCCGCACCATGGTGACGCAGTCAGAGTTAAGGAGGGGTCACACTGGCGGTCCGGACCAATGACCTTCTAACCTAGGAGACTAGCAGCCGTCCGAACAGCCGTCAAAAACACCAACTGTTCGGATGTCGAACGGCCGTCCGGACCGCCAGCGTAACCCAATAAAGTCCATCACAAAATGATGGACTTTGTGATGGACAAGAGATGATAT
>Ga0056128_1000303_pt1 | contig 40020 bp, 18 predicted proteins | sample WorMetLIZISLAND2_FD_71113 | JGI IMG/M metagenome (GOLD analysis project Ga0056128, IMG submission 71113) | Marine gutless worms symbiont microbial communities from Max Planck institute for Marine Microbiology, Germany - Olavius geniculatus... ... | reverse complement strand
TGAAGTGGATTCAGACTCAGCGAAAGTTAAGCCCTAAGGGCTAAAGCTATCTCTTCCATGCAAATCGAACCGACTTTAGCCAGGTTAGTTCGGCTCAGCTTTGGTCTAAGTAGGTACTTTAAGCTCAGCGAAAGTCTCAGCGAAATCACTTCACTTTCTGACTTTAGTAGGTACTTAGACCGAAGTTTAAACTCAGTGAAAGGCTCAGCGAAAGTCTAAGTCAAAAAGTGAAGTCGCCCATTATAGCATTTCAAACATCAAAATGCAAAATACTATTAAACCACACACTAAGCACTGTGTCAGCCGATAGCATTAAATACCTGAAACAACTGAAAACTACCAAAAACAACCAACTTGTTTTCGGTTATAATTAACTACTAAAAATTAAGAAAAAATTCTTCCGTTGTTTTCGGTATTTAGTGCCACCAGCACCAGCAATATACCTGTTAGACGTAATGTCAGCAACAACAGCAATATCGCTGACACCTGGCATGTTGTTGACACTGTTAAACATGTAGTCAATAGTATCCTGTGACAGCGACAGGCTCAGCTTGCTGGTGCCACTGCTTCCGCTAGACTCTTGCGACGACATCTTCTTGTATTAGCTGTCCGACACAGTGATACACACGGTATATAATAATAAACACAAAAACCACAGTAATCTGGCATAACGCTTTCAAGAACAGACTTGACAAGTTTCGGCAACAAGATATGAGCATTTAAAGCAACCACTTCTCCGATCATCAACATACAAGTATAAGAAAAGTAAGTAAAGCGGTATCACTGTGGCAAGTCCCAGACCACCCAACTGACTCTTCGTTTGCAAGGTGCCAGTCCAAAATAAGATCTTCTTCTTCTTCTTCGGAGTAAGGTCAAACTTCAACAAGTTGAAGACTCCTGACCCCGATTTAACCAATATATCCTATTTGCACTCGCCACTCGCCAGGTGCAGCATATGACTGACAGTTTGGATGCAGTTTGCATGTTTTCGCTAGCGATTCGATCCCTTCGCCATCTAACTGTCTTCGGACCCCACATGAGTACCTGCCAAATAGACATGGGCTAATACACGTTAAAACGCTTATGGGAATCGTTTACTTATTTTACGAAAATGCTGACCATGTGCGTTGGGATACCAACAGACATGTCTGAAGCCGTTTATAGCATCAAACACTAGATCAGGATGCAGTAAACTATCAAATCGATGCGCAATAATTATATCGTCAAAATGAAACTTACAATTCACCGCGTCGTTACCGGCTACGCGCAGAATCCCCCTTCGCATTCGTTCGTGAAAGATTTCCCCAACTTTAAAAAGAACGCAACTTCTGATGACGTCATCGGCTACGACGAAGTGCACACACGCTCGGGATTCCGGAAGTGGTTGTAATCGTCTTGGGGAACACCACAAAAAGCAATACAGGTGGTAACACTAAACAGGTGGTCGCGTTTTCGTTTTCAAATATGATGAAATGTATGCCACTGTGGAAAGGGTGCAATCGGAGTATTGATTACTTGGACAGAAGTCATTGCGGTCTTGACCACGTTCCGTACGAGCTGCACAGATATGCCAGATGTTTGGAAGAACTACTACTCGACGGAAACCTCATTACTGACTTACCTCGGGTACATTGGTGCCTGTAATTTAAAGTGTATTCTTGAATAGATGGCATACTGTTAGACTTACTGAGTGTGATTAGTGACTTCATGCTATTCAAGTAAAATTTTTGATTTTATTTAAAGCAGTTTTATTCGAGAGACACGAATGCGTGTTTGTCCAGCCCACATTTTACTTTGACTAGTCTTTTCGTGAAGTAGCTATAAGCAAATTGTGTCACATATGCTTGAGGAGCTGCCTGTAGCCCAAATTTCATCATGCCAACTTTCACCAAAACTTCCCATTTTGGTGAAAGTCGTGAATGTGGACCATATGAAAGTCGCTGAAACGGGGATTTCATGGGGAAGTTTTGAGTCTTTGGACCATCTCAACATGTCTAGGTGGTTGCGACAAAGTTCATTTTGCGTCTACAACAATATCATTTGTGTCGCTCTATTGGAATTTAGTTCTTGCCGGAGCCTTCAACATACTGAAGTTGGCACGTATTCTGAAGAAGAAATCCACGACTCACCGGATAAGGCCTCCCCGATGGCACGGTTCAGATTCAGTAGACCAAGTAGACTGTTTGAGTTATTCCAGATTCCCTTTGAAGTGACATCTGGATCAATCAACATCTTCAAAAATGGAAGATGTTGATTGATCCAGATGTCACTGTTCTATTATCAAGACTATTCCAAATGTTAATAGCACGTTCTGAAAAACAGTGGTGTCTCAATTCAGTTGATGCTCTTTTTTTGTAAGCTTCAGTAAGTGATCTTTTGTTAGTTGTTATATTTGAAGAATGTGTCAAACAAGACTGATGATATTCCGTGTATGATTTTATAGACTTCGATTAAACCTGCACGAACTCTTCATTCTTCAAGGGTCCACAAAGTGTTGTCGTCAGCGACTTTGTCGCAGATTCATTTTGTCCCTAAGTTGTAGTAATGGAATTTGGGTTTAATACAGTGCTACTTGGAGCCATGCAATAGGCGACTTCACTTTATGACTTAGACTTTCGTTGAGCCTTTTTGCTGAGCGAAAGCTAAAGCTGAACGCTAAAGTCTGTACTTAGACCAAAGTACAACTAAACGATTAAAAATGGCGGAAAATCGGTAAACCTAACAGGAAATAAATCGACCATTTACGCTTGGACTTGCTTATTTAATTGTGCCGCACAGGCAAATGACGTAATTATGTAATGACTTACATCATTGTGTGTTTATTTTTGGTACCAGACTGTTTTAATTTACTTAACTGTCCACGTTAGTCGCTATGTTTTCGCTCAGCGAAATCACTTCACTTTTTGACTTAAGTAGATACTTAGACCGAAGTTTGGGCTCAGCGAAAGTCTAAGTCAAAAAGTGAAGTAACCCAATGTGTCCATGGTAAATGGCATTTCATTCCGTATAGCGGTTTCAGCAGGATACATGTCGGTATGACAGACAGACATCTGGATGTGGATAGTTAATCAGCAGGGCCCAGAAACTGGGGCATCACAGAGATGGGACAAGATGGATAGACGGATAAACCATATTATAGCAAATCTTGCATAATAACCACCATCGGTACTGCAATTTAGTGATGATGTGGTGGATGTTGAACTGTGTACTTTCTGTGTATTCTGCAGGCGTTCTACCAGCTGCAACAGTTGCGGAAGCTGACGCTGAGTGACAATCAGATTTCTCGACTTTCTCCTGATGTCGGAAACTTTGCGGAGTTACAGGAGTTTGACATCAGCCACAACGGTAGGCCTTTATGCATGTGTATCGATACTGTTACAAGACAGCCATTATTTCAGGGGTTGTGTGTGTATAATCCAAAGGTTTGATAGTTTGAAGTTGTACACTGCAACATGCATTTTTACTAACTCTAACTGTCACTCTAACCCTAAACCTACTCTTATTTGAGAGGAAATGTGGAAATTGAGTCAACGTTTTTCCAAGTGTAGAAAGAATTCAGATTATCAAACTTTCGGATTATTGACTTGCCCCCAATTCTAGGCACCAGTGACGTTGACAGAATTTATTGCAAATGGTGGACACAAAACCGAGAGACATAATTTCAGAGTCATGCACGAAAAATTGTTTTAGTTGTGCAATAAGGTCTGTATAGTCACATGCCAAGTAACTATGAAGTGACTAGAAAACTTAAACAGTTGGAAATCAAGAATCAAGAGAGCACGTACTCCATAGCTGGTGACGCAAGTGCCAGGCACGATGAACATGGTATTGGTCTTGTTTACAGTCATTGCTAGGCAAGTTCTGTATGTTACCAGGATTGTTGGCATCTGACGTTGTGGGTTAAAGGTGGTTTGTTAACAGAGCTGGCCATGCATCCAGTTAGCTTTGGTTGTCTTTTCACCTTAATTTGGTTAATGCTTTGATTTTTGCCAGATTTGTATCAAGGTGTATTTCGCCGGAGTAAAATTTTGGTACAGCTGTAGTTTTTCATCCACTAATGGCATGAGCTTTTGAGCTCTCGTGCAGCTGACTTTGTTCTGTGGAGATCTCGTTCTTGAAGAACAGGCCTCAGAGCTGTGTGCTGCCATAGAAATCCAGTCTCTAGAACAAAGGTGATGCTGCAGTTGTAAACCATGACTTGAATCACACTTACATGTGTTTTGTATAGTTTTTATTATCTATTGGATTTTCATTTTCTCTCATAGAGCTTATGTGGATTAAATGATTAATTTTTTACATCCCCTAATGCAGTTGATATTTTTTATATAAAGTACTTTGTTTGTTTTTTTTATTTTAGAGCTGACTGTAATTCCAGACAAGATCAAGATGTGCCAAAATCTCCAGTTTGCAAATTTTAGTAGTAATCCTCTACAACGGTGAGTCTTTTTTTAATGCTGGTAATACAGTAAGAGACTAAGGAGCAGAAGGATGAGTAAACAATGGAGTGGAAGAAGGTGGAAGACAAACAGATAGATTTTAATTTAAGATGAAAAAAGGTAACATGCATCTTCCGGATCGTGTGTCTCATTTTACTGATTAATTTTGTCATAAATATGTTGTTTTACATAGGTTTTGTTTTTGCAAGTCATAGTGTTTTACATTTAATATACCAGTACTAGTGTAATGTACAGTTGTGGTCTGTCTGTCTTTTGTTTTATGAAAGAAACACGTGATTTGATTTAATTTGATTTTCGATGTACATTTCAAGGCAACTAAGCAACTGCATCTTAAAATGTACATTGAATGTTGTGATTGTGTAAAATGTCAGTGAATAATTGCTAATGCTGTTACAGGTTACCAAACAGTTTAACTCAGTTGCTGAGCCTAATTCATTTGTCACTGAATGACGTCGCAATATCTGAACTGCCGTCAAATATTGGCAAGTGAGTACGCGGTAAATGGCAAGATGCGCATATTCGAATTTTAATTTCGAATTTCAATAGGTCAAGTTTTGCTGAGATGAAGGTCTTGACTAACTAAAGTCTCAGACCAAAAAGATTACTAAACTGGATTATATTTTGGTCCAAGACTGGACTTCAGGTTAAACTGTGCCACATTACTGCTATAGATTTGATGTTACTCCACACCAAGGTTTGGACCAAACTGATACCAAACCTAGCAGCTTTGTGCTGGAAATTTCCAGTGTCAAAATAATACAATTTGGTTTTTGTCAGTCGACAGAGAAATATCTCACGGTGAAAGAATTTTGAAAATCGGTTAATATTTAATAAAGCTAAGGTGTATACAAAGTGTGCCATACTCTGGGCCACTCATTTTCCGGGCCACCTTGTAAGGTTTTTGTTTTTTTTTAGTTTTTTGGTTTTGCATCTAGTGATCCGCATTTTTTCGATCAGTTATGAGGTATGAGAGAGCAAAATATTGATATCGGGGACAAGTTAAGATTTTTTTGAGACCTATGCTACGGTTGTATAATTGTTGTTATTGCAGTTTGATGTACTTAGAGTCTCTGGAAGTTCGAGACAATTTGCTGAGATGTTTGCCCTCATCCGTAGCTCGACTGACTAACCTCAGACTTTTGGACCTGGGTGGAAACCTGCTGGAGCAAGTTGTGAGTTGCCATGATTTTTACTTGTCAGTCATTCATATAATTTTTATGTGCGAAAGCAGCTACTGCTTTAGTGCATCTTAGCCATCGCAATTCTGCTTGTCTGTCTGTTAGTCTGTCTGTCAGTCATACAGGTGGATCAGTCAAAAATGGTGCAAGCTAGGATCACCAAATCTTTATCATCAACTGCATGGAAGACTCTAGTTTTAGGAACCATAAGGCTTTTCCATAAATTTGCAAGGAATCATTCCAAAAGAGGGTGCTAAATGAGAGGGGGGTAAGAAAAATTTGTGATTTTTAGCCAACAAGTCACTGAATCTCAATAATGGTGCGAGATAGGGCCTAAGTTACTATTTATCACTAATAAAAAGTCATACACTGGCTTTCGATTGCCGCCAAATTCAATGACTTTGGATGACCTTAAATGCCAAAATAGGGGTTTTTATGAAATTTTTGGTGATTTGGGACTGCGAGACACATTTCAAGAGCGAATTGCACCGAATACTACTGATAGACCAAGACAAGCTGCATATGAAATTTTTAGCATTGAACGTAGATTTCAACGTTTTAAGTTAAGACTTTTTAGGTTCAAGGAAAACTGTGCATGAGGGCATCAAAGAGCGGTACCCTCTAAAAGTTATTATTTTGCTGTTGTTGGTAAGTCTATCGTGAGAACAGTTGCAGATAGGCATGGATATGCTGCCTAGGTCTATCACAACAAGCCCTAGTGACGAGCTTTTAGTCTCATATCAACATTGATGACTTTGAAAGACACTTAACTCCAAAAATAAGTGGTTTTATTGTTTTTTGGCAATTTTTGGTTGCGTTGTGCACTTCAGGAGTGAACTGCGACAAAATGGCTGGAGATAGACTAAGGCAATTTGCGAACAGGAACTGCTATAGGCTTTCACGTGTCTCGTGAGCATTAGCTCAAATTTCTTGTTGAATGTAGTAAGGATGGCGATTATATGTTCATCCATGTGCATGTCTGCCTTTTTGTTTGCATATCTGTGTGTTGATGCCTGTATTAGTATATTATGCATGCACCAAAGATGCATAATATGTTGTATACTGTGGCGATAGCTAGTGACATTCGGAATGAAAGAATTTTAGTTAAATATTCAAAGTAACAAATTTATTACAGTGCATTTAAATTACTATTTTGTGTAAAAAAATTACTTGATTTAGATATGCACACAGTTTGCACACTCACGGCACTTTGTAGTATTTATTTTGTTTTGTGCATATGCGATGTTTCTTAAGCAATTGGCTGATTTTGGTTAATTTATATGAACTTCTGAAATCTGGCCAATGAAGGTAGGGATGGTGACAAAAAACAAAGCTTACTGTTAGGTTCAAAGATTTTGGCATAGTCTGGAACTTGTTTTTTTCTGATTAACTGACTCTTGAAATCTAGTTTTTTTGTAGCTGATATTATTTTGCTGGTTTATTTCATTATTTTATGCTAACGAAAAGCATTGTTGTATACACTGGTGTAGCCATGAGGCCATTGGGGGCACGTGCCCCTTTTAGTAGACTACTCAGTCACTCAAAATAGTGCCAAAATGCACCATAACATTTTCACGCAAGAAAAAAAACGAAAAAATTTTGAAGAGGGGGCTGATACTTCTTTTGCAGTGACACCCCAGACTTTAAGTTTACCTCCCCAACTACATCTAAACATACGTACAGGCTACAGCTATGTCGCTGGTTGTGTATAAGTGTGCTTATGGATGGTGCTATGTTGTAGCCTGCATTTATCGGAAGTCTGCACAACCTGCTGGAACTGAGGTTAGACTGCAATGAGATCCAGCAGCTTCCGCCTGTATGTTTACTCCATGCACTCTCTGTTTTCTTACATGGCTTTTTAAAGAAAGAAATGCATGGAAAATAGAATTATACATGTCAGTGCTGGTGATTTTGACGGGAAGCTGCCTGTAGGTACAGTATGGTGAGAGGCTGCTGTCCATACTCATAGGTACAGTTGACAGTAGATACAATGTTTCTGAACTTGACAATTTGGGAAGTTTGCTCGTTTGAATGGAGCTCAGCAAACTTAGTTCAATTTTGCTTTTTTTCTGCAAATGGCAATTGCCTTGGCTTACTCCACATATGTGACTGTTCAGCTGAACGTTTTTGTGTTGCTGTTATGTGCAGGAGATAGGAAAACTGAGGAGGCTGACGGAACTTGATCTGTCCGAGAATCAGTTGGCTCGCTTGCCTTCAGATCTTGGAGGTCTGATCAACATCACCGACCTTCGACTCTCGTTTAATCACCTTGAACTCCTGCCCGACAGCATCGGTATGGATATTGTGGTTGTCGTTGTTCAGAAATAGATGATGTGACAATTTATTTCTCGAACTCGTAGGTTTGGGAACATTTCTGTCATTTGATAGAGGCAGGTGGTAGGCTGCAGAGGTTCAGATCTAGTAGCATGATAATGTGCAGTTTATGATAAATTTGTATATTTTTATCAGGGGTTTTTATTTTTTTTATAAATTATGTTTAGTTAGAGACGTAATTTGCTTATATTTCTAGATGTTTCATAAATTGAATCTGACAGTACGTACACACTTGACTGTCTGTAGAGCAGACTAAGACACACTTGACTGTCATCATGCTGGATGTGTATTAAGAGGTCAAAACTTTAGACATGTACTTGTGCTGCTGGAAGAAATAGCCAAGAAACAGCTGAAGGTTGAAGGTGTGGTATAGCTCTTTATAGGAAATACATTTCAGAGCTATGGAGCGTCACCTGTTGTATAGGATCACGCAGTGTTATTTGCCACTAGACACAGGTGAACGCACCCTGCTTTAACCCCAGCCAGATAGGCTGGTACTCGATTTACCTACCCTGGAGGGATGGAAGGCTGAGTTGACATAGGCAGCTGGTTACATACCGACATGGTTTGCCTGTCTGCAGACAGCCACCCATCCAAGTACTAAACCGGCTTGGTATAGAGCAACTTTATTGATCGGACACAACATGTTATTGCTACACCAGGCCACTAACCCAGTTGTGGAATAAACTAATCAGACGCCGTTAAAACATGCTATCCAATAGGCTAACTACTCTACATACACTGACGTACACTGTGTCTCAAAAAAGCATCCCCAACATTTTCGATTATAACTTGAAAACCAATTATCAGATTTTAATAATTTTTTATTCAATTATTCCAGACACAACTTGTCATCAAATGACCATTTAGTTTCCCACCTCACCTAACGTATGCTTCTGCACTACCTAGGGAAATCAGATCAAGCAAAATATATGTTAAAATAAACAGAAAACCAGAAAAAAACCACCCCCAACATTATTGATCGCACCTTGAATAAAGATTAGAAGATTTTAATAATGCATATGTATTTGGCAGAAATATTTCTGACACAACTAGCTATTAAATAAGTGTTTTAGTTTCTACCTCACCAACATCTGTTTTTGCACTACCTGGGGAAATCAGACCAAGCATAATACGTGTTAAAATGAATGAAAAAAGGTCCATAAATTATATCCATCCTAATCTGTGGGCCCCAACAGCCAGTTTATTACAAGGTTTGACTGTTATGCAGCAGTGTGTCTACCAGATAAAGTTTAGGAATATTTGTGAAGTCAAGAAGCGACTGGTACAGCCTGGATTGGTCTGGAGCAGAACATTATCGATACTGTTGTCAGTGAATGTAGAAAGCATCTCCTTGTCTATGTTCGCATAGTGGGCCAACATTTTAAGCAATTTTACTGCAGGCAGCTAAAAAATGGACAACTGAATAAGATGTCAGCCACAGTGTCAGAAATGTGAACAAAATGTGTTTTACGCATTATGTGCATTAAGCAATCATATCACATTTGGTAAAAAAGTGATATTTTGCTGGTTGTGCTTTCCCAGGTAGTGCAGAAACAAACGTTGGGCGAGATGGGAAACTGAATAGTCATTTGATGGCAAGTTGTGTCAGGAATATTCGTACCAAAAATTGTCAAAATCTGGTAATTAGTTTTCAAGTTACAGTCGAAAATGTCTAGGATGTTTTTTGAGACACAGTGTAGTATTGTATGTTGTTGATCGTTGAATCTTGCTATTATGCATATTATACTTACAGGTTGTCTTCATAAGCTGTGCACTCTCAAAGTTGACCAGAATCGACTTTTGCAACTGCCTGCTACCATAGGACAGTCAGTAGGGCCTATAGTCTTTTACTGTCTTTGTTTCTTTGCTTTTTTGGATTATTCTACATGCCTTTGTTTCTTCAGAAATTAATTTTGTCTTTTTTATTGTGTTGGTTTTGAATAGTTTTATTTAGTTTATGGCATAGGTCTTTAATGTGGCTTTTTTGTTTAACTACCTGTTTTTCCTGAGATACTTTAAGTCAAATAAGTTTTCCAACTAAAAACTTGAATAACATGCCAAGAAGCCAAAGCAGAATCTTTATGCCTGTCCTGTCACTGATTTATGCTTGTTATAATACCAGAATGCTTAAAGAGTTTTAAAACGTGTTTGTTGGAGACACAGTGCTGTTAATTTTTATTCCTTGTGTGCTACATTCCTAACATAGTGAAGAAGAGTATACGAGATCAGTGTAGTATTGAGGACCGACCAACGACTGACGACCGACGACCAACCTCTTGTTTCTGGAAAAGCCTTTCTGGAAGAACTTCAAATGGCCATATCTCCATAGTGGTGCCAGGTAGATGCATGGTCACTATGGACCACCCATAGGAAGTCGACACCCGGGAGTCAAATGGTCACGTGACCGATGACGTCACATGACCCCAAAAGGTCAAGGTCGTGACCCCATTATCTTTCACGAGCCATATCTCTCTAACGGTGCCAGATAGATGCATGCGTTGAGGTATAACAAGACAAATGGCAACTAGCATCATCGACCATTGTTGGAAATTTTTTTCTCTCAGTTCCTAAAATCAGGCAATATTTTATGAACTTCGAGGAGACAATTTTTAATAACGACCTCAACGCCAGTCACTATTAGTATAATACTAAACTGGTTTCAGTTAAATGCCGGGTCTCTAATACAAGCCAAAAGGAACGAAAAAGCTCTTAAGAGAATACAAAAGAAAATTATGCGTGCGAGGAGTACATTAGGTTGATCACAATCTAATGATGTTTCTAATGCAGGTTGTTATTTTTTAATTGCTGTTTTTCATTGTCAGTCATTCTGTCATTCTGATCCATGATGTTAGTGTCATTAAAGATGTGTTCATTTTCAGGTGCACAGCTTTACAGGAATTGGTTCTAACTGAGAACATTTTAACGGTCTGTAGATTTTGCATCTCAACATGCTAGTTCTTTGCATTGTATTTTTGTTTTTTTTATGCATAGCATTAGTTGTATTAATAGAAATGTTTCAAAAATAAGCTAGTTGTTTTTTACTAGTTGTACAACTAATAGTGAACAGTATATTTCTATAAAATACAGATTCTAGCGGTGCATAGAGAGGGTTTCTGTGCATGACCTGGCTTGGTCCCAAGGGTGTTATGGCGACTCATATCTTTTACCAAAATTATATTAGAATATCATAGGTAGTGTCACAATAATGTGATTGATGTGATAGTACAGTTGTTTTGCTATTTATTTATAACTGCCAATTTTTCTGGAGTTACTCCATGTTTGGCTGAAATGCAAACATTTGGCAGTTGTTGGAGCTTAATTTTGCCATTTTGTTATTTGACTAAGAGCAGTAAGTGCTGAAGGATAACTGTGGAAAAGTTTAATTTTCTGTGATGAATGGTTAACTTTTTCTTACTACTGACATTTTCGGTCTTTGAAATGTAGTACGAGCTTCCATCTTACATCATTTTTGTGCTATCATGCTTGGTCTTCAGCCAACATCTTAAGACTTTTTTTCAGTGGTCCAGATTTACATATCTGACACAACGTTTACTGATGTGGTCGGGTAGAAATAATGCTTGTTATTTAACCCAAATTTATTAAATCTATCTGTGTTGATGAGTGATGATGATCATTGTCATATATGCAGGATATTCCATCAACAGTTGGACAGCTCAAGTCTCTTGTCATTTTGAATGCGGATCGGAATCAGCTGACAGCCATCCCCCCTGAAGTCAGCATTTGCACATTTGTTAGGCCACCTGGAACGATAGTTTGGGAAGGCCTTATGTTTTACTGCAGTTTATTTTTTTCATTGCGAGATCTCCGAGGTCCGTGGTTCGATCTGCGCGAAATTTTGCCACATCGTCAGAAGCATGTTCAATTTACAAATGCCCATGCTAAATTTGGCCTGATTTTGAACCCCTTCCCACTTTGAGCTCGAATATCTTTGGAATGGACAGAGATATCCAAAAAAGGAAAACTAAATTATCGCCAGCGTTAGACAGAAAAGTCCCGTGAACTTTGGTCCACTTTCCACAGCATTCTCGCGGCTAACGTTTACCTATGAAATCGACTTTTTCGGAAAACCATATTTCGGCCTCTAGGGGGTGCTGCACCCCAAAATTTTTACACATGCCACAGAATGACTTAAGTCTTGCTAGCGTATATCCCACCGGAAATGGAGGCTCCCCCCCAACAATTTTTTTTCAAAGGGGGGTCAAAAATTGGCTTATAATTCAGCTTATTAGCGCCTATAACTTTGGGGTTAGGGGGAGTAACCCCATGAAACTTTGCCACGTGACAGGCCATAAGGAGACCATCATCACATCACATTTGGGGGGCACCGCCCTTAAAATTTGAAAAGGCAAAAAACGTCTAAAATTTGGCGTGATTTAGGAAAACTTTCGACTTTGACCACAAATATCTCAAGAACCGGTCATGATATTGACAAAGGGACACAAAATTCATCGAGAGCAATCCCTGCTGTGTTGGAGAAAAAAATTGGTGAACTTCTGTTTACAAACACAAAAAGTTATAGACGCAGATGTTGACCTACCCAAGTTCAAAATTCTTCACGTTTTCGGGCAACTTCAAACTTTGACTGCGAATATATCTGGAGCGGATCGACATACCAAAAATCGATAACAAACTTGATCGACTGCCATCCCTCTTGTGCTGAATTAAAGAATTTGGCGAACTTTGGTTAACTAACAAACAAGTTGCAAGCGCAGATGTTGACACGCCCTAAGTCAACAATGTGCGTTCTGCGTATGATACTGCATTTGACTTTGGGCTGCGTGACTTTGCTACCAGGTAAATTTCACCCCCTGAATTAACCCTTCATCGGACTTTTGGCACTGGGTACCTCACGTTTGGCTCTGCCCCATATTTCTAGTTTGTTTTTGTAATTTGGTTTTAAATTCTACAATCGCATAAGGTTATCTTACCTTACCTTTAGGATGGGCAGGCTTTTACATCTGCCCGGCACTGAAGCTGTATCAGTTTGGCTTAATGTGCAGCCCCAGAAAGTTTAAAAAAAGGTACGTAAACGGCTGTAAAGCTATAAATACGGCTATGAAGCTGTAAATGGATATGAAGTCGAAATCGGCGTTAAAGCCGAAAATTAACCAATACACAACTGATAAAAGTACAGTAACTGTTCATATGAGGTTGGTGTACTGTTAGTTGGCTCTTTGCTTATGGATTTTGGAAATCTTTTGGGTCATCGGAACTCTGAAGCCTTTACAAGGTGGCATAAGCTTATTGTCACAACATGTTGTCATTCTGTCATGATTAGCAAATAACATTTTGCTACCAGCCAAATTTTGTTCAATTGCTTTGAATTAGTGTTTTTAAACTGCAGCTGTTGCACATTTAGTTTAAATTGATTGTTATTTGTCTGAGTTATGGAAGAAGTAAAAAGTGTGCTTTTTTATTTGAACATGATTGTTGGCAATTATCAGATGTTATAGTCAGGATTAGTGACTTTGTTATGATTTACTTTTGTGTTGTTTTCATCACTATTATAAAATTATTTTTGTTATCATTAATCTCATTTTTTCGTTATTGTTTTGCTGTCACTCATAAATTCATTATTTGTTATTATTGGCATGTTTGTTACAGTTATCATTTACTGTTATGTTCTGAAGGTTGGTAGCTGTTCATGTCTTGGTGTTCTGTCTCTAAGAGACAACTCTCTATGGCAGCTGCCGACTGAACTTGGAAACCTTCGACGCCTTCATGTTCTTGATCTGTCTGGAAACAGGTTTGATGTCAGATTTCTGACTTTCAGACTTTTGCATGTGTCTTGTAAACCGCAAACCTTTGTGTGTTTTTTCTTTCTTTACGTTTTTAATATATTTGCTTAACAAATTCATATATGTAAACTGTTTCACGTATTACTCTGCTGTTTCTCATATTATCTTTTGTTCATTAATTTTTTTTGCAATAAAGCTTAGCTGACTACTCATGTATCAGATATTTTTAGTTGTAGTTTTTTTGCCAATTATAAGTTTTTATGCTGCCAGTAAGCCTGTACTCATGTGACTTCAAGGTGGTGTGGTTATATGAAAGCCAGGCTCATATGATGTGATTATGTATGCAGATTAGTGGATATATATACGCACAGATTCTAGCACCAGTCACTAAGCCTGAGCTGCGCTTTTCATCAGCTAACAGGGCAGGGCTGTTCACTGCTGACGTCATGTTCATTTACATATTCGTGCTAAATGATATTAAATGAACGTGTTCTAACACATAGAGATAATTGAATATTTTAATCCAGTTCAGCGTTATAGACGATAACAAGAAATTTGAGCTAATGCTCACGGGACGCGCGAAAGCCTATAGCAGTTCCTGCCCGCAGACAGTCACCCATCGCAGTACTAACCAGGCCCAGCGTAGAGTAACTTCGTTTCAGCCGAAACGCATTACCAATGACGCCACGCCACCAACGCCAGTACCGTGGCGCCGCCTTGTGAATGATTTTGTGTCGCAGCCCGAAATCGCCCGAAAAATCCATAAAAATCCTTATTTTAGCGTTCAAGGTCATCCAAGGTCATTGAATTCGGTGCCAATCGAAAGCCAGTATACGATTTTCTATTAGTGATTAATAGTAACCTAGGCCTTATCTCACACAGTTACTGGGATACAGCAACTTATTGGCCGAAAATCGCAAATTTTGACCACCCCCTCTCATTTAGGGCTCTCGTTCAGGGTGACTTCCTTTGAATTTATGGAAAAGCTTTACGGTTCCTGAAATTGAGTCTTCCAGGCAGCCAACGGTGAAGATTTGGCAATTCTACCTTGCACCGCTTTTTACTGATCCACCTGTGTGACAGACAGACAGACAGACGGACAGAATTTCAATGGCTAAGACGCGCTGAAATCATAGCTGCTTTCGCGCGTAAAAACCATTGAACTAAATATTATATATAATTATTATATAATATTTAGGCCTAGTTTAATGATAAAATCCAAAACAACAACAGACACGCCCATCACGGAGTCACTAGACCAGTGTTTTTCAACCTTTTTGCTGCAGCGGAACCCCCACAGGCGTGAAGATCACTCCCGGAACCCCATCCATTGATCCATCAGTTTAGCGACGTACGCGAGGTTGAAGCTACAGGGTGTGTACAGGCTCATTTCTCTAGCAGGGCAGAGCCCTATAAGGACAATAAAGCAGTCAAAGATGACTGATTATGATATGAAATTTGACCGAATTAGTAAGCAGCAGTATTGTATTTGGCCAAACACGACGAGCGAGGCGGTCGTCAGCGGCCGCTTAGCCCCCGCCACCAATCCAGAAAATTTGTCACGTGGATGCCTGAAAAGTCGAGGACATATGCCTAGATGCATTTTTTCTTTAGCAAAGTGTTCAAAGAATTGAATTGACTAAGTAAATAATCGAACGATTTCGTAACTATAATTCTAATCAATACGTTTTTTCTTCTTTCTCATTTTCGATAAAGCACTAATCCTCGGAATTGAGTAATGTGACGTCGTGCATAAGGGGCCTACGTTATAACAGAGGCTTACGTAAATGCAGGTATGGCAAAATTACTAAGAACAAAAATGATTCAACACAGTTACAGTAGGTCTATGCAAAAATAGACGCAAAGAAGTGCAATTTCGAACAAAGTGTTCGGTGCTGATTTTCTACGACTTTGTCTGGCGTAATTTCACACGTTAGGTTATTTTACTGGCGCTGCGGAACCCCTGGCAGATGCCCGCAGAACCCCGGTTGAAAATCACTGCTCTAGACTATTGTAGAACGACTATAATCACAGTTTTATCTCGATAGGCAGATCACATTAGTGGTTGACCTAGTTGAATAATGAGCGTCCAAAAAAGGCAATAGGGGCGGAGTCTGGTAGAACAGACACGCCCTGTTAGCTGAAGAAAAACGCAGCTCTGAGCTCAAAGCGGTGTGGTTATGTCAAAGTCAGGCTGATATGACATGGGCGGTAGGCGTGGTGTAGTGGTAACGCGTCTGATCCAATTAGCGAAGTTACTGTACGCCGGGCCCGGTTAATACTGCGATGGGTGACTGCCTGTGGGCAGGTAAACCATCTCGCGATGTAACCAACTGCCTAGGTCAACTCAGTCTTCCATCCCTCCGGGATAGGTAAATCGAGTACCGGCCTATCTGGCTGGGGTTAAGGCAGGGCGCATTCACCTCTGTTGGGTGGCAGGTAACACTGTGTGATCTCATATGACAAGTGACGCTCCGTAGCTCTGAGATGGGTTCGCTCATTAGGAGCTATATGCGACCTTTAACCTTTTAACCTTTGATTATGCATGCAGATTGGTCTCATGTATATGCATAGATTGCAGCACCTGCCAGTCAGCCTGGGCTGGTGTGATCTCAAGGCGGTGTGGTTATCTGAAAGCCAGGCTCAGCCACTCATCAGTTTTCAACGGGACACAGATGCGGAGACTGGTGAACACATTCTGACGTGTTTCCTACTGCCTCAGCTTGCTTACACCAACGCTTCAGGTCGCATTCACATCACAGTTTTGATTATGACTAGAAAAGTTTCCGCCATATGGGCAATTCCACTCCATCACCTGGCAACTCAACCCCTCTTAGGCTGCTCGTGGGAGAATGTGGAGAACAAGGTGGGGGCACATGTACCAAAAGCCCAAGAACACAAACGTTGTGGTTGGGGTCCGCATATGTGCAGCACAGAAGGTGCCAGACGTGTATGACAGACGGACAAACAAACAAACAAACATTCCTCGCATTATAACAATATTAGTATAGTGTGCAATTATTTATGCCAGTTGTGGCTTATGTATGGTCAGTTTGTTTACACTAACATCTTAGGTCAGATTGCAGTTTCACTATGTCGTCATTTTGCCATGTAATTCAGGATGACGCTTTGTCTGTAGAACTTGGAGAATGTGGAAATGTCAGAGGGGGAGATCTGACAGCTTTGTGGGAATTATCAAGAAAAGTGAGCAAGGAGTTTTTTTATAACTGACTTTACATTTGGGGCATTTTTGTAGTGATTGTCACCAGGTTTCTGTGTATATATCTGTATGTGTGAATGTGTTTGTCTTTCTGTGTATTTACACTGTGTCCGGTAAAAAACTGACCCCCCTAGACATTGTGCAATAGAAATGTCACATCTGAAAGAATTTGAATGAAATTTTGTGCACTTAATTGGCAGTAAATTCCTGTAGCTATCGCCAAATTTTGTTAAAAAACATTTCTTTTTAGTGGAGATGTTAATTGTTGAATTTCAATAACTAAATATCTCCATTACTAATATGGTGTTAAATAAGTAAACCCCTGTGTACATTTGTGTAACTTTAACAAACAACATCTGATTTTGGCAAAATCTTACATCGACAGTGCATCATCTATTGGTAACTAACTTGCCAATTTTTAGTTAAATCTATCTACACAAACAATAGTTATGGCAGCTTTTGTGAGGTTGCCTCAAAACTTGAAGTGTCCAGCATTAGGCAACCCTTTGTTTAGTCCTGACAGTGTCCACGGCTTGCTAGGAAATTCTGCGATAAACTTTTTAGCACCATATTCTTTCTCTTTTCTCAACAGTTTAATTAAAACACGATCATTTGCAGAAAACACTATTTTCTTATTGTTTAAGTTATTTTGATTGCGTCAACTAATGTCACTTCCGCTTGAGTGACTGCCGTATGCAACGCCATATTGGTAATGAAGATATTTTGTTATTGATATTCAACATTTAACAATTTTGGTAAGAAATAACATTTTTAACAAAATTTGGCAGTCGCTACATGAATTTATTGAGGATTAAGTATACAAAATCTTATTAGCATTTGTTCGGATTTGATATTTTTATTGCACAATGTCTAGGGGGTCAGTTTTTTTACCGGACACGGTGTAGATGTATCTGTCTGTCTCTATGTTTAGCTGTCTGTCTTTGTCTATGTCTGTTTAGAGGACATGCTGAAGGACAGTTTCGTAGTGATGGGTGATGATACAGTCACAAGTTTTACAGCAGAATGTGCTCGAAGTTCAGTCAAGTTCGACGTCATTGACACAGCTGCTGAACACTGCACCGAGGTCTGGTTTATTATTTATGCAAATTACAATTTTATTAGTTAATTATGTATGCAAATTACTTTAGTTGTGTTCTGTGTTGATGACACTGAGGCAAATTACCACACTTTGGATTTATGTGTTATGTAGATAAATTGCTGTATTTGTTGATGAGTTTTGTCTCGATTTTTTTAATTATGTGCAATTTAGTAACAACAAGAAGTTTATTTGCCAGCACTGGTCCGGAAGTGCCAATTATCCATTACATAGACATAACAGAAATTTTGACACATGTACAGGGTGTGCTGATTTTTATCTTGCTTTTTAGTTAAACTGAAATTATTGAGCATTAAATTTGTTTGTATACGTGCCAGTATTATGCTTGCATAGACAAGTAGTTCCTTTGAAATTTATTTTTAAAATTGTCTTAGAAAAATGGCAAAGAAGTTGTTTATTGAAGTACCATGTATGTAGCAATGTGTACTGTAGTCGGTGTTTGTGCGGCATGATACACCACATCCCAAAGATCTGCGCGAACGTCGAAATCGTTTTCTTGCCAATCAACAGAAAACATCTGCATCAATTGACACTGAGCATCAGCTCGACAAGGTTTTGTGCTAATGTCTGTTGCAAACTATTAGTAATTTTTTTTTGTTAATTTATCATTATTACTAGCTTGGTGATGTAACAACAGCATGCCAGACTGGTGGTTTAACTCTTGACCTGGTGCACTCCAGGTAACAACTCTGGGCAAGTTTTTCAGTCACACACATGTGTCTCTGTCACTAAGCAATATAATTCACTACCAGTCAAAGAGCAGTGACACTCTGGGAAGGTTGGGAAGGTAACCGCGGGCCTGGTCGAAAGTACTGTCAGCCTATTACTGGGTTTATGACTACGTCACTTGCAGGCTGACTGCCTAGAGACCAGGATCAGCTCCGGACCCTATGCTTGTATTGAGTATAGAATACCTTTACTTTTTTATCTTAGTTGCGCCACTGGAAGCATCCTAAAAGAGAATCTAGCTAAGCACCCTTACAAATAATGGTCTTTAAATGTTGTCTGTGCTATGGTTGCATGTAGAATGCTATTGGTCAGTTGGAGTCACATGATTTTCTGTCAACGTCCACTCAGATAGTGCCAGTGAGTGTGGAGGAATCACCAACGAACAATGCTGGTAATTGATATTTTGTGCTTTTTAATGGTAATCAAAGACCTACTAAATGAACAGATTACTTACATCATGATCGGCAGTTAAATTCAGCTGGAACGCCATTCCAGTGCCCGAAATTGCTGTTTTGGCACCTACAGTTTGCAGTTGAATTTAGAAATTTGTTGAATATTATAGCATATTGCAAAGTGGCTTCACTTTGATGGTCCTCACTGTATTTTTGGTCAGTGAACTTTTAGAAAAAAAATTCTTAAAATTATTGCAACCACAGGTCATATTTTAAGTTTTAAATGCACCAAATCTATTTTGTCTGGGGCTCCACTTCAGACTCTACTGGGGGAGCTTACAGCACTCCCTTAGACCCCTTAGCTGAATGTAATGAGGTTTACTTTTAAGGGGAGGGTGAGTAGAGGGAAGGGAAAGGTGGGGAGGGAAAAAAGGGAAAACGAGGTGATGAATGGAAGGAGGAGGGAATGGAAAGGGAGGGGAGGAAATGTAGAGTTTTACCGCATACTTTCAAGTAATTTTGCCACTGATCGCAATAATCAGTCAACGAGATCTGTCATAGATGTCTTAATAGCAGAGCTGTTTTAAGGTTGACAGCAAAGATATCAGTGTTTAGTGGCATCGCATGTGCAGCTGTCCCTAGATGATTGTGATCCAAGAAATTTCATTATTTATTTTAATAGCTTAAAATTTTACTGAATTTTGGACTTCTGGACAGCATAAAATGGTTGATGATATAAACGTTTGTAGTCAGTTAGACAGGCTTGCATTTTGTGAGCTTTGACTTTACAGTTTGTATACTGCATCATCATCATCACTTTTTCCATTTTATTCCAGTTTGCCAAATATAACAAAATCCTGTACTTGAATTCTGCAGTTTTTGTGGTATTCTGCTAGACCAGAAAAGTTAATCAGAGTCAGTCGATTAATTTCGATTATTTGTTGGAGATTGGTCAATTACATAAATTTTAATCAGTACCAACTCTAATTCATTGAGGTTGAAGGTTAACGGTGGTGTATAGCTCTTTATAGGAAACCCATTTCATAGCTACTTAGCGTTACTTGCCATATGGGATCACACCGTGTTAGCTGCCGCCTGACACAAGTGAACGTGCCTTGCCTCAACTCTTGCCAGAGAGGCCAGTACTCGATTTACCTACCCCGGAGGGATGGAAGGCTGAGTTGACCTAGACTGCTGGTTAAATACTGAGATAGTTTACCTTGCCTGCAGGCAGTTACCCATCACAGTACTAACCCGGCCCGGCGCAGAGTAACTTCATTGATCGGACGCATCGCGTTACCACTGCGCCACGCACTAATCAAAGGTACTTGTTGATTCTGTGACAGAAGCAAGTGTGCCATACAGCACAGTGGATGACAACCAGATGGCATCAGATGACACGCTTACTGAGAGCGATGAATATGCTGATGCTGCTGCTGCTGCTGATGATGATGATGATGATAATGATGAAGAAGAAGAAGAAGAAGAAGAAAGTACTTCAGACACTGACAGTGAATCCAGTGAAAATCCATCTTTTAACACAGTCTGTTTGCCATTTTTTTGCAAATGCTTCTTTACTTGTGATAGTTATTAATTGTAGTTAACACAGAATGTAAATTGCTATGCACATCAGATAAATGTTTGAAATTTGCAAATTCATAGGTATGGAAGTATTTTTGAAACGTAACGATAATGTATGTGGTAACTTCAGGAGCAGTAGTGCCTAATATAATATAGGATCTATGCTTTTTGCCGTCACGGCGTTGGGATCTAAAAAATCTCAGTGATGTGTCACTATTAGTTTTGACAAGTCAAATTTTAGGAATACATACTCATTGCTATGGCCAGGTTACACACATTGCTGGAAAATACTTACTATCGAACGACGTTGGCTGAATTCAAAGATTTTTTCATTTTTTTTCTGTTGCATTCTGTTGACAGCTGGATTGGTCTGAACTGTCACCAGTTTCTGATGTAAATTCTAATGCCATTCCACCGTCTTCTAGTGTCATGGTTCATGTCATACATAAGCCCGGCACGGGGCTTGGAATGAGTATTGCCGGTGGTCACGGATCAATTCCATTCATTGGCAGTGACCAGGTGGACTACTATTTCTTTCGTAGCCATATGTTTCTGGATTTTTAAGTTTTACCTAACAATACTTTTTATTGCTATTTTTTTTTAGTTATGTTTGAAACAGTTTTGGTTTTTCTAGTTTATGTGCTAGATTACGCTGTTAGTTTTTAATTGCAAGTTATTTATTATATTATATTATATATTAATGTATTTCTCATTTGTAGGCAATCAGGAAAATTCTATGATAAGATCCAAAGATCTTTGCATCTTTGTGTGGTGGTGTATGTTGTTTGTGGTACAGCATTTGGAACAAGTATTTTACAGGTTGTCGTTAAAGTATTTGCTTGTACAAAATTAAATGTTACTAAAAACAACAACACATTTTGTGTTTAGATTTGATTTGTTATGTCTGATAGACATAGTTTGATGAATGTGGAAAAACTGTATTCTGAAAAAAAGAATTTAATCAAGTAAAAACTGGGCCACCTTTTTTCAGTGTTAGCAATTTTTGATTATTTTTTTTATAAAAATGCATTTTCTACAAATTATCCTTAACATTTATTACACTTTTATATAAATTTTTCTTAACATTTATTACATTATCACTGGTGTAAAGTATCATCACAATTTTTTTTACTTCATTATCTGTTTATATTATTGCTTTGACAATTTGTATTCATTATCTGTTTACAAAATTATTATATTTGACTATTTCTTGGAGAGTTGGACTGGACTCCATCTAACCGGTTTCTAGCCTCCTCAGCGATAATCCCAAGTGTTATTTGTGGCGATTGTCATGTACGGAAAGCGGTAACCCTGAGTGAGACTTGGAGTGCAGCTATAGCAGTCTCCCTTTTATCTGTGCTGTGGGTTGCCAGTATTAACACATGTTCAGAACCGTAGGCAAGCAAGGTTTGTTGTGCTATCAATTAGTCACATTCAGATGGAGAGTCGCAATAAAATTTGCCTTTTTTGTACCCAGCTAGTTTATCAACATCACAAGTTGCAGCGCATCCAGCTACATCGGCTGACAGCTATTGTCGCCGGTGCACGTCCAGTGCGTGCATGCAATCGAACACTCACTACATTTAATTGTCATCATTCGAATGTCGCGGTGAACTTACCATGGCGGATATATGTACCGCTTTCAGACAGAAACTGTCTAGATTCATGCCGCCAAGGAGGCTAGTGAACCCAGCAGTAGTTTATGCTACTTAGGCCACTTTGAAGATTCTGGAGTGATTCGTTGAGTGATGTTTACAGAGCATCTTTGTGTCGCGAGTCACACCAGAGGGCGCTGCTGACAGGGCGGGGCTTCAGCTTGGTGATAAACTCGTCTCGGTCAGTGCATGGCATTATATGTAGCGTATGTAGAGGTATCATGTATGTTTAGCAGTTAAAGTGTGCTTTGTTGCAGTGTGCATGCCCGTAGCCAGACTATTCCATAGGGGTGTTCGACTCCGTCCCTTATGGTGCAAAGCGACCCTTATTAGCCCAAATAAGGATCTGTGGATTGCTGCAAGCTCTGAAAGTGGTGTTTGAGTCAAAGCCTTAACTGCAGATGCATTTTTGTTCATCTTACGCTCAAAAATTGTATCTGGTGGTGCTGCTTTTGGCTGTTGTATGCATCGTTTCATGGTTCTATCTGACGGGGGTGGAGGAGACTGTTAATCATTTCTGGCTACAGGCTTGGTATGCATAGAGAGTTGCACCGAAAAAATGCATCTGTGATTTTCATAGTCAAGTAAAGTCAAGTCCGTGTGATACGGATGCTGGCACAATGACCTCATCTCGAATTGATGCTTTGCTTGACTTTTATTCAATTAAATCATTCTGTTGCATTCAAAACTTACATACTGTACTCGTGCCTTTAATCTGTCAACACAATCTACGTCAGCAATCAGAATAGGTAAACTGTTTTAAATATTGATTTTTTGTGTTGGTGTTTATTGCTTGAATTTGAATTTAGACTTCTTTGGAAGTTATTTAGTAATGTTTATTATCGTCCTTGTGATCATCATAATTTATATTATTATCTTCGCCAAGTGTGAACGTAGTGAACATTGGAGGAGATTATGAGATTAATCGTTCTGTCCGTCATTGTACGTGTCCATCGTTCCATGTGTGTGTCTGTGTATATGTGTTTGAAGCACTATATCTCCATAACGGTGCCAGATAGATGCATGGTCACAGTGTAGTAGTAGTAGTAGTTGTTGTTGTTGTTGTAATGTTTAAATTACTTTACTTAGCGGAGATATGCACTCTTGTGAGCGCTTTTTAGTTACCCATGTTTTCAGGTGAATGGAGTGAGCCTTGTCTCAGCAACTCACTATGAGGCCGTGGCTGCTATCAGAGCTGCTGGTTATGATATGATGATGGTTGTTGTCAAGACTGACACATCATCACCCACCGACACAAAGGTTGGTTTGTCAATTTCTGTTTTGCATTTTACCTTCAGTTCGGTAGTGTAAATGAAAGCAAAATTAGCAACCAGAACTATTGAGCTCAAGAGAAGGACAAAACTGTACTCTTCGTCTCAAAGCTAATCTCGAGATAAAGACATTGTTTGCTGATATGTCTCCTGGGTGTCATGCAGGGCACACTGTTTGCTGGTATGGGCAATAGATGACCGCATAGTGTGCTGTGATATCACTAGCTCATGCCAATCAGCTGCCACTTTCGAGATTGTAAAGCGCTTCTGGTTGCAAGTCTGATCAGTGGTGGATTCAGGGGGGCAGCTGCCCTCCGCATTGACTGGATGTATTTTTAACCAAGTGAACATTTTGCAGAAAAATGCGTCATTTCTGCGTAAAATTCCAATTTTTTAAAACCCACCTTTGACATTTTAATCCCTTGTTCTAAAATTTTGGATCCGCCACTAAGCTTGACTCATGTGAGTTCAGCTTTATAGCAAGTATTGTTAGTGAAGTTCTGCTATTTTTTTGTCAGCAGATGGAGTCTGAGCTGCCGAACACTGCGATGGAGAAAGACAAATTCTTAGACAACAGCAACAGCAACAACGAAGACAACAATGATGACAACGACAACAAAGTCTTGTTACATCGCAGGACTTCAGATGAAGCGTGTATTGCCATGGTCAACAGTGACAATAACAATGTTGTTGAGAATAACAGACTTGACTGTGACACTGTGGGCACTGCTGCTGCAGAATGTGCTGATGCTGTTAGCCGAACTGTCACCGATGATATTACAACTAACAATGTCCCTGCTGCATCAAGTTCTCCCATATCATCAGTGACTTCTGTTACAGAGCCAATATTATTTTCTCTTTCTTCTGAAACTGTTGTCACATCATCGCAAAAAGTTCCAGAAGAAAGTTTGCTTCCAACAACCGTAGTTTCAGCAAATAGTTTGTCTCCAATCTTAAGTACTTCCACGGATCAGTCTTGTCTTTCATCAGCCACAGAACCATACCTGGTCGAGGTAATTTGTCTGCCAATCACCTCAGTATGATAGTGATTTAGCATACTGACAGAGAAACATTACTATCCAACATTTTAAGCCCCTGCTTATGGCATGTTTAGCCTGCTTTGCAGTGACTTCTTGTGCATTAGAGGTTAATTTAACGATGTGCGCTATATAAATTTACATTTTACTTGCTTGCTTGCTTAGTTGCGATGGCTTTAAGCACTCTTACTGATTCATCAAAGGGTGCAATAACATTTATGGGTGGAAAATTGTAGCTAAGAATTGTGTCCCTGTCTTTCATCAAATTTTTACTGTCATAATTCCTGATTATTTATCTTTTGTACTGTTGGTTGGGCATTAGTAGTGACTGGAATAAGTTTTGCTGCAGTGAATTTTAGATGTGAATTTTTAGAGACCAGGCCTAAGGCCCATGACACACGATCCAATTTGCTGGTGACCAGCTTCTGGTACCAGAAATTGGTCACCAGAAACTTGGTCCAAGTTTTTGCACACCAGTCGCCAGAAACATGGCATCTCCGATATCCACCACCAAGCGAATAAGCACAATAAAGCTAAACCAGCCGAATTACAACGTGAAATAAGTTTCCACCACAGTAAATACTGTACCCATTATGTCTTGCAAGTGATCGCAGCATCCCGGTAAACATCGCCATAGCGACGAATCGTATCATACATATCATACGTTTACTGGAACACTGCATTCACTTGCAAGGCATAATGGATACCCCAAAAAGGCAGTTGCAAATTGGTGCTGTTTTCTGGCATATAGAGAGGGTGCTATTTTGCCTGATACCAAATGATTTGGTTTCAATGTTGAACGGTGTGCACAGCAAGTGAGAGTGACAAAGCGGAATGGTTCACTGGGTATGAGTATTGTCGGAGGGCGTGGTCAGACAAGTCATCCTTTCGGCATCACTGAGCCAGGAATATTTATCTCTAAGGTGATTGCTGAGTATCTTAGTCTTGTGTTATAATGTGTATTTTTCAGTCTTGTTAACATCATCATGACATCTATTTCTTTTATCAACTTAAGCTGTTTTACTTTTATTATAATAGTTATTGTATCTTAATAGCCTAGATTTTGCATGCTAGTTTCCATCGGTGTAATTACCTCCGCCAAGGAGGTAATGTTTTTGCCGGTTTTTTTTGCCGGTTTTTGTTTGTTTGTCTGTTTGTCTGTCTGTTAGCAAGATAACTTAAAAAGTTATGGACGAATCTTTCTGACATTTTGAGGGTATGTCGGGCATGGCATAAGCTACCAGTGATTCAATTTTGGGCGTGATTCGGCAGGAATCCTGGATTCTGGATCACTTGAAATTTTCGTTACCATTGCGTTAAAGGGGGCATAATGGAACCGCTGACAAAGCGAAGATGGTGACGCCACCTGGCGAATAGCTTTGCCTTGGCGGAGGTACTTGCGGACTACGACTGTTTATCTAGTTTGTTTTTCATAATATTTGTATGGTACAAAATGACCTGTGCTTTTGTCCTCTGAAACTGCTGCGTCACTTCTGTGTTTAATTTTTTGAAATTCCAGATGTTTTATGTAATAGTTTGCTTCCATTGCTTTCATTTGTTGAGTCCTTCATGTTTATAGGGTACTTTCTGTCCATGGTTGTTTCAGATTTGGCAGGTTTGTTGCTGAATAGCTTGGATTTTGCCCCTTAGTTTTTATTGATGTTGTTCATTGCAGTTAACTTTGTTATGGTAAAAAGTGGCTTCTTGTGTTCTGATACTACTTGATCACTGCTGCATTGAATTTTTTTTAAATTTCCAGATTATTTTGTTTAATAGTTTGCTTTTTGTTTGTTTGCATACTTATCTATTGTCACTTGCATAAAAATTGTATGCATGCTTTTTTTGCATCATATGTGTTGCATTCCATGATAACCGGGTTTATTTTGCTGATGTGAAATAGCTTTTCATTATGTGTGTTGTAGATTGTTGCTGGTGGTGCAGCATCCGAAACATCACTGAGGCTTGGCGACCGCATCCTGGCAGTATGTAACATTAGTAGGGACCAACTTGATTCACAATTTCATGGCCGTGACATTTTCCGTGAAATTGGCCTTCTTCCATGAAAAACGCCGATTTCCGTGAAGTCCGTGATTTTTCGTGAATTTTAGCGCTTTTAGTTTAATTTATGACAATTCCAGAGTGTTATCAGCAGCTTTTGTACGGATGTTGCTGTTTGCTACGTGTCGCATTTCAGCACTAAGTAGTTGACATTGACTGTCTTGAGTCTTGACTTAGTGTAGTAAATATTCATTGTTCTGAAATTTCTGAAACTCTTTCCGTGAATTTTCCGTGAAATTTGACACATTTTAAAAATTCTGCCGTGAAATCATGCATTTTTTTCCGTGAATTCGCTTGGTCCCTAAACATTAGCAACATTGTCTCATTAAATTAACATTGAGACCAGCATCTGTAGACCAACGTGATGACCAGAGCCTCGATACCCAGGGCTTGAAGTGGATAATCTGGTCCACTATAGCAACAGTCGGAATGTAATTGCAGATTTAGTATTGTGTATTTACTATTAAGCATATTTTGTAATGCCTTGCGTGGTATGCTTTCTGGACAGCCAAATAAGGGCCAGTATGTGATGCCATCCCACTTCAAGTACTGTCAAAATCAAGTCGAAGATCAAAAACTTGAGACCACATTGAGACCATGAACAAGACTGCCACCACGAGTCAAGGCCGTGACCAAGACCAAAAACAAGAAACCACATTGATACCAAGAAGAAGGCTATCCCCTGGAGTATTGGCCCTTCTAGTTGGGGTTAGGGTTGGGGGGGAATTTACCTGTGTCTGGTGGCAGGTAACACTCTGTAGCTTTGAGATGGGTTTTCCACGAAGAACCAAGTGCAAGACCTCAAGACCATAGTCAAAACTCAAAGATACCATCAGGACCAAAACTGACGATTCCAGACTTGAACGATACTTTCATTCGATTGATGACAGCAGTAGAATCATTTAGATGTTTTGGTCGGTGGACTTCAGCTAAAAAAACTGGAACAAGGTGAGTATAGTGCATACAAGCATACTTACATTATGAGGGGCTTTGATATATCTTGAGTTGTTTCCGATGGTCTGGGTGAAATAATGTTGCAGGTGAATGGTGTTGATGTGCGCCAGTCATCACATCACGATGCTGTTGTGGCTCTGATCTCTGCTCCGTCATCTGTCGTCATTGATGTCAGACATGATCCACAGCCTCCAGCACTCCAGGTAACTTCTGCCTTATTATCGTCTTACCTGCAGATCTTACCTGACTACATTCAGTTAACTTGTCCTATCTTTTATTTTCAGGTTTTTGTTGAATGCTAGAGATAAATGGTAATGAGCAGGCCACTTCTAGTGCCTCACGCATCATCATTCTCACGTAATTCTAGGTACCATAATTTGTTAATTATTAGCTTTCAGTGATAATATCTTTTTTGTTTTTTTTTCTGTCTTTTATCATTAAGAAAATGATGATGAGGTTGTTATTAGATGTCTCCATTTGAGTCTGTCATGCACCATGGCCACCACTTCGTCAAATTGTATGCTTCTTGTGTCTACGTTTTGCTTTATATTTTTTATCTATTTTTTGGTTGTCTTCCTATATTTTTCTTCACAATCATAGAGCAGTGCATCATCTTTACTGCAGCCGTTCTTTTCTCATTTTTGAGACATGCCAGAACCACATAAGTTCTCACTGTGCTATTTTATCAATTAATGTCTTTTTGTAGTACAGAATGCTCCTCACTGTTTCTTTCGAATGATTCTCATAAATAATGTTATTAGCCTGTTGCACACAATGCTATTGTGCAGCCGTTATAAGCAGGATGCAATTGTGGGTGTTGCCCAATCATCTGTCTCTTTCTGTCTGTCTGTCCGATTAACTCTTTCTAACTTGAAAACTTAAAGGCACCGAAAGATATAATGTTTTCGAGGGCAGGAGCAACCATTGTGCCAGTTGTCTGCTGACAGGGTTAAGGGTTAACTGTTGGGATTATAGTTTTACTGTAGGCAGCTGCGCAATTTGTCAGCACGGGGACAACATATTTCTATAGTTACATTATTATTTTGATGATGTAGGAGATATGCCTGAATATTTCTGACTGTCAAGAGCTTGGTGTAAAGATCACCGGAGGCGCCGGCAGTGTGTGTGGTAACCCGTATGACGTCACTGATGAAGGCATCTTTATATCGGAGGTCAGTTTATTGTTTGCTGTGATCTCACTTTGATCTGTTTTTATGTCCAATACAACTAGTGGTTTTTTTGTGTAATTTTGAATTAGCCATAAACTGTGCTTTGTTAATTATTTTATTATGATTATAGTGTTGTAGTTACTGTTATTATTAGTTGTACTGTTGTGGTACTAATATCAGTAAACATGTTTGAACGTATGTTTATATGTTAAGATATTCGGTTATTTTGTTTACTGATTTCTGTAATCTGTTATAGATCTTGAGCAGCAGCGTAGCAGCTCGAGATGGACGTCTGAGGGTGGGACAACGCATTCTTGAGGTAATGATGTCAAACACTTCTTCACTCATACTCATCTTTCATGGTTGTTTTTAGAACTGTGAAAATTAACAGTTATTTAAAACGTTAATGATTAAAATTGTTTAACCATTAATTCTACGACTTGAAGTCACAGCACAAAGAGATAGGTAAATAAGATGTGTAAGAGATATGTGATGTGTAAGTATGAAATGATATGATGTGTTCCTGCAACATTTGTTCCATTTGAATGACTTTTGTGCTCAGTCGGATGCATTGTCAACAAAAGATGATTGTTTTCTTCAGAGAATGGATGGTTGTGGGTGCACAATGGCACACTTATTGATTGAGTTTGACTGCATTTGTGATAGCTGTTAGCCCATGGTTTTTCATCATGCAGTAGGAATAGGGGCCTTAGAAAATCTTTAGTATGATATATATGATAGCTGATCAATGGCTCTGTGTGTCAGGTGAATGGTGAGAGTCTGTTGGGAGCACGGCACAAGCACGCAGTCAGCGTCATAAACTCATTACGTGATCATGCTGTGCTTCTTATCTGTGATAGCTACAATAGTGACACCAGTGTTTTGCCTGCCAAGGTCATTCAGCTACAGCATCAGATTCACGAGCTTGCAGTCAGCAAGGTGGATCAAACTGGTGGTCTGCTGATTCAAGGTCGTGAGATGTCATTGGACAATGGCGGCCAAGGTCAGGGAACAGCGTTTCAAGGTCACAAAAGGTTGGATGAAGGTCATGGACTGGTGGTTCAAGATCACGACGTCGAACCTCACAGAGTCGGTCAAGGTCGCGGTTCGGTACGAGGTCGCAAGCTGTCATCTGATAGTGGTAGCCAAGAAGGTCAAGATACAGTTTTCCGAGGTCATAAGGCAGTAGCTGAGAAGGTGGCTGAAGGTCACAGTCCAGTGGCTCAAGGTCATGAGGTGTCACTGGATAATGGTAGCCAAGGCCAAAGAACAGTTTTTCAAGGTCACAGGCTTGTAGCTGAGAAGGTGGCTGAAGATGATGGAGCAGTGGACCAAGGTCATAATATGTCATTGGACACATGTAGTGAAGGTCAAGAACTGGCGTTTGAAGGTCATGAGAATGTTACCAGTGGTGTGATGGAACCGAGAACTGATGAAATGCACCATGACAGAGCCAGACAGCGCCGACTGGCCAGGTACTGATTCAATCTTGCTGCTTTTGACTTAGTACTGTCAGTGTAACACGGTGAACATTTCAGTGATGCATAGTTATAAAATTTCAGACAAAATGAGCACTAGCAACTGAGAAGAAATTACAATTAGAATTAATGCTCTAACGTCATTAAGTTTCATAGTTATTAATTAGAATTAGCAATTTGGAAAAGTTACAAGTAGAATGCGAATTTTGCTCTACTTATTAATTAAAATTAGAATTGGATGATGCTGCAGGTTATTATTATTAGACTTTAGATTACAGTGGCACAAGTTATGTGGTATAATGATCATGCTTTATGAGTATCGTTAAATATAGCAATATTTTGTGTATTACTGCAAGCTATTTTTTTCATATAACAACAAATGGCATATATTTATTTGTTTTTAGATGTTGATTAGATTGTCGTTCATACAGAATACGGAAGTAGTATTTGTGGTTTTTGCTAGTCTCTATCTTGTAGCCATGATTATTATTGCAGAATGCAGTTGCAGCAGTCTACGTCAACAGATTCTGTCACATCTTGATGAATGTCTTCAGAGTCTGTTTGTTCATAATAACCTGTGAAACTTTTATCAGTTGTAATTAGCCAGTAAATAATTTCACACAAGTCACGTTGGGAGGGGAGAAGATTTTTAGCATGGGTGTGAGTAGCATGTTTAGCTGTAGGTGGAAACTTGTCACATTGACTTTCTAGTATTGAGGTATGGCATAATAGATTGTTTAAAGGTAATCAAAAATTATTTAGGTGTTGTCCGGTAACTCTGTTTTTTGTTGCTTATTTTGGTTTCTTTGCCTAAGCCTAAGAGGGTTTTTTAAGTCGCCATACATTTGGACGTGCTGTAATGTGTAGCCAAGGTAGCAAAGATGAATGTCCTGATTGTTTCACTAAAAATCATATCAGGGAGGAAAGGAGAAAATGCCTAAGGAGTTTTAACCATGTTCACCATACTGTCGTCTCACTAGAAGTGTTCTGCATGGCAGCTGTGGCTAACAAGTGCCAAGTTTAAAGTTTGTTAGTCGGTTTTCCACCCCCGATCTTGCGTACATGTTCCAGAGGCCTTGTGGGTTAAAGAAAAATAGCTAGGGCAGGAAGTTGCGATTTTCCGACATATGCAAATTACTGACTGACAGAATTCCAACAGACTGCTGCAATTTTCCGGCAGAGAAGTTTATAGGTGCATCCAGGTGTTAATTCTGCTGTGGAATTTTTTTAAAATGGGGGGTTTTAGCCCCAAATTTGGCATTTCGGGGCAAAAATTTTCTGAAGAAGTTTTATGGACAACCCAAAATTTAGGGGGCAATTACCACCCTTTGCCACGAGGCCACTGCCAAACCCCAAAGTCAGTTGGGGGTGGATATTTCACTCCCCAATTCTCAGCAAACTCAACGTTTATGGCATCTCATTCTCAGGGCCTGTGGCACTTTCATCTTTGCCCAACGAGTCTAGCATGACACACTTGCATATACTTATGTATCATCATATTATGTGACTGTGTCGTTCTGAATAGTTCTGCATAGTTGACGCTGCTGTTACTCTAAAACTTTGAACACTAGCTCCAACTTATGCTATTAGTACAGGTTGTCTCGATGTCAAATCTGTATTTGGTACCGCCCTCTGTAAGTTGCCTTGACCCCCAGGGTGTGTACCATACAGTACTTTAAGGTATTTTCAAAAGAATCAGAAAACAGTCGTCTTATGTGTCACATACGTCAGTATCCTAGTCATGTTGGACCTGTATCTGGGACCTGGCTTATATCTGGGATTCTGTTTCTATTAGTATAAGTTACCTTGATTCTTGGCCTGTATCCAGGACCTGGGGTATACTTGGGACACAGCTTATATTCAAAGTTTTATTGTATGTTGCATATATTTTGCTTCATTGATGGTGTTTATTATTGATGCTGATACCAGTAAATACATGGTTATTTTTTGATATCATTCATCAATCCTCGCTGTCTATTTTTGTGATTTTAGTCATGGGTTGTGGATTTTCTTTTACGCTGATTCTGTCTCGTAGCATCTGTATTATAGCGTTTGTTTCACTGCTAGTACAGTGTATCGCTCAATTGTTAAGCATAAGATTTTACAGTTTTCGAAGAGTGGCTGCGTCGTAATATGTGACGTTTTATTGTTTCAGCATTGAACTTTTTGCATGTGTATTTCTTTTGACGCTGCTCAGTGGAGCGGCATTTAGTTTAGTCCAAGTTTTTATGTTTTTGTCTCAGTCTGTCTGCTTGTTCGATTTGCTCATTTGCATGTTGTTTTGAGTTTTCTGTTCATTTGCTCAGAAAAGTTACACGTTTTTCCAAAAAATTGAGTCAGAAGACACAACCCTGTTGACATGAACTGTCTATACTCTATAGTGACACAAATTTGGCATTTTTTTTGCTATTTTAGAACAGCGTATCTACACCTAGAAACGTTAGCATTTAAATTTTAGATGGGCCCACTTAATTAGCAGATATTCTACACTTCCAGTGCATTACGTGCTTACATGTTTTGTGCAGTGATTTTTTATTCTCTATATCACAGATGTCGACATCAGTGACAGCAATGAACTGTTGGTGCTTAAAACTTTGTCGATGTGCTTAATTGTTGCATGTTGTATGAACATCGCTTTTCTACAGGGTGGTCCAAAAAACGGCACAAAGTTAATGACACCATAATTTTGCAACCGTGCGTCATAGAATGGTTTTCAGCAAAATGTTTTGAAAGAAATTCTTTACATAACTAAAGTCAGTATTGAATACAGCAGTTAAATATTCTTTGTTATTGCCGCTGGCAATTGAACTATGCAAAAACAGTATTACCCTTGACACTGCAGTCCATAAAACGTGCCACTTTTATTTTTTTAATAGCTCCATGAAACATTGGCCGATTTTAATAATTTTTGACATGCAACGTTAAAAAGAATTGTGATGCAAATGTCTATAGTTTTGGCCACGTCGGCGTAAGACTGTTGCTACACTACCTTGTGAAATGCAAAAGTTGTAGTTTAACCATTGACAACAATGAATTCAAACTGGATAGTGCATGCGTCAGCTCGGAAATTTACTGAGACCACAAAATCATTGAAAATATGTTGTTTCGTTTTTATTCTAAAATTGTAAGTCTACAAACTGAAATGATACATTAACGGCGAATAGGCCGCTGGAGTCATGCAGTTACTGAATGCGCTGTTGGCAAATGGTGTCAACGTCTACCACTTACGTTTGTGCTACAGGAGGACATTTTGAACACATGGTGAAATGAAGATGATGTGATGTGACATGTGTGACTTTTTGAGTAATAATAATTGTCAATTACATTTGTCGCTATGTAGTTAATAATGTCTGAGGTGATGCATATGCTACCTGGTAGGAATTCATTGTTGTCAATGGCCAAACTGCAACTTCTGCATTTCACACGGTAGTGTAGCGACAACTATGTGAGGTGGCCAAAACTACAGACCTATGTGTCAAGTTTTTTCTTAATGTCGCATGCCAAAAATTATTTAATTTGCCAATGTTTCATGGAGCTATTGAAAAAATAATGGTGGCATGTTTTTATGGACCAAGGTACATTGAAGGTAATACTGGTTTTCAATAGTTCACTTGCTAGCGGCAAAAACACAGAATATTTAATTGCTGTATTTAAACACTGTTTAGTCATGTAAAGAATTTTTTTTGGAACATTTTGCTGAAAACCGCATGACTGTGATGTACGGTTGCAAAAGTATGGTGCCATAAACTTTCTGCCGTTTTTTTGGACCACCCTGTAGTCTTAAGTACTGGGTTGACATTTTTGTCAAATGCTGTCCAGCTAAGTTGTTTTAATTGGTCAGTGTTTTGTCGCTGAGGAATGAATGCGAAAACATTGAAAGAAATTTGAAATAGCCCTAGGCGTAAAATGATCATTCATTTGCACCTTTGGCACTAAAATTGGTATTTATAATCAAAAGTTGTTAACTAATTTAAGAGCCTGAACTGCAATACATTTTAGATGGTTTACAGAGATTTTTGAAATACAAGCTGTACTAGCAATTTGAAGATAAGGTAACACAGGTAGGAACGTAACAGTGAAGTTCAGTTTTCACACAAGCAAAGATTTGATCACAGTGACCTTATATCAAATACAGAACTATAAGAACTCTTAAATGGAAGTTATTTCGTTTGAGTCCAGTGGCGTAGTGGCAGGGGGCCATGTCTTCATGCATTGCAGTCTAGCTCAATATTGTGATAAAAATAAAAACCGGTATTAAGAGTTTTAAAAAATAGTGTAAATTGTTGCCACCAGGTCGCATAATTTGGTGCTATAATGCATCAAATTTAATTTCGCTTCAGACACCACGGACATGGCGAGCTCCCGCCAAATTCTCATTTTGGCAACGCCACTGCTCGAGTCCAACAAAGAGAATACAAGTGATGGTATTGATCACTTTCTAGCTGACTTTCGGGTCAAGACATTGGCAGTTTCCACTCTTCTACAATCAAAAAGAAATTTGAGCTAATGCTCACGAGACGCGTGAAAGCCTATAGCAGTTCCGGTTTACGCTAAGTTAACATACAAATACCAAATTCTCTATCTGGATCGCATAACGATAGTAGCGTGGCGCCACCTTGTGAATGATATAGACTTGTGCTGCAGCCCGAAATCGCCAAAAAATCCATAAAACCCCCTATTTTGGCATTCAAGGTCATTGAATTCGGCGCCAATCGAGAGCCAGTGTACGACTTCCTATTAGTGATTAATAGTAATCTAGGCCCTATCTCGCACCATTACTGAGATACAGCGACTTATTGGCCAACAATCGCAAATTTTGCCCACCCCCTCTCATTTACGGCCCTCGTTCGGGATGACCCCCTTCGAATTTATGGAAAAGCTTTACGGTTCCTGAAACTAGAGTCTTCCAGGCACCCGACGGTGAAGATTTGGTGATTCTAGCTTGCACCGCTTTTGACTGATCCACCCGTGTGACAGACGGACAGACAAACGGCCAATGGCAGCGCTGCATCTGAGTCGCGTGATCCCAAGTTTTTGGTGAGGAATAGAACATGTTCTACTAGGCCCCAGTTTTTGGCACCAGAAAAATTTGGTGCCAGAATGCATGGCAGATGAGCCAAGTTACTGGTATCAGTGTCTGGTTACCAAAACTTGGATCGTGTGTCATGGGCCTTAGAAGACCCGACAGTTTAAATCAAAATCGTCTTTTCGACCATAAGTGAGCACATCCGCTTTTCAACATCCGGTTTTCTTGTTTGTTTATTGCGAAGTTGTAGTAAATAAACTACGCCAATATGTTTGCAAACATAAATACATAATATTTTTGCTGCATAGTAACGATCTAGTTATAATTTCGCGTTTAGCCGTTTACGGTACGGAATTTGATGCATGTTTTCGTGCTTAGACAGGACATAATTAATTTGTAAACAATGCGATAGTCGACGTGAACATGCGATAAGGTTTTTTTTTGTAAACTCATACTATATTTACAGAAATGAATTAACCCAGAGTGTGATAAGTAGTTATAGCTTAACACGGTTTACCGAGTTTGAAGTTGGAGCAAATTTTTTATTAAAGGCTAATGAATGAATGAATGAATGGAAAACACATATGTCTAGTTTGGCAAAATCACATGGTCACTTACTAGTGATGATTCAATATCAGAATTTCAATTTCGATACGATATCGATACGATATTTTACAAAATATTGTGATATTGATATCAATATTCTGAAAAAAATAATAAGTGATTCTTATACAAGCAAAGGATCGAAACGTGAACTCGAGCAAGGTAATATGCTTTACGTAGGTACTAAAATCATGTAAAATGTGTCAGTGAACATAATTAACTAAAAACTGTTGTAAATTTCGTTGAATTACATTATATTTGCTACTTTGTCGCTTTTTTGTGTGTTGTCGTTATTTTGGTCAATGCGGTACCGTCGGTAACTAACAAGAAGCCCAGCAGTACTGGCCTTCAAAATCATTCAATGTCGATGATTTTCATCTCATCTGAAAGGCATATGCGATTTCATGTTTCATGTTAGTGATCAATAGCAACTTATGCCTTATCTCGCACTGTTTAGCCACAATAAATCTGTGACCCACAGATGGACAGACACACAACAACGTCGACAACCCGTGCCACATAGCTGTAGTTCGTCAAAATGCAGAAACTGACGATTACAGTTGTAAACATTAACAATTACGTTGTGGCACTAGAGTCACTGTGTACCGAACAACTGTCAGCAACTAATTATTATTCGATGTTTCGCTATTTACTGTATGAAATTACTGACATTAGGCTACAAATATTGAAAAAATAAAAACGTTAGGCGTAAAATATCATGATATATCGTAAATATCGCGATATTTAAAAAGTATTGCGAGATATCGAAAAATTCTATATTTTTCTCGACGTTACGATATGATACGATATATCGATATCGAAAACAATATCGAATCGTCACTATCACTAACTGGTAAATCTTGCAGTAATCATATCTTATTGCACATTTCATGAATCTTTGTCACCAGAGGTTTCGTTTGAGTTCCGGACACACTAACTTTCTGGAACAGTAAGACAGACTTTTTAACAACTTCAACATGAACTTCACACAAAATCAACGTATTAACGTAAACATCGCACTGGACTGTCATGGCATCCGCTAATATAATGTAACATAACATCAAACATTTATGTACATCAGACACGTGGGCGTCTAAATACCAAGAATGGCCATGTTTAGATCTTCAGACCTAGGTGTAGAATTAGGGTTAGTTTAGGTTAGGGTTAGGAATAGGGTTAGGTTTAGGGTTTGGAGTCGCATTTAATTGCAATTAAAATAACTAAAATCCAGTACAATCGGTGTCATAATCGTTCTCGGTTGATAGTCGCTTGAAGTAAGCAGCTGTGACATAGAGATCGTACTGCACGCACATGTATGATTTGTTGCAAAATAGTTATAAAGTGTGAAACGTTCGTAAATATTTTTTTTATTTTTGGACTTTAGACATCTTTAGCAGTTGATTAATGTAAGTGAAATCGGAAATTTGCGAGTAAGTGACGCATACCGAAAGGCATCGTTTTGGTCCCTTCATCTTAAATACAAAGTTGAACCATTTTTCTTGACCTGTGTTTATTTATTTATTTTTATACATTTTTCATGCATATTAAGTAGTGCTGTTGAGGCGTTAGTTTTTTGGTAATTATTTAAAGTGTGCGTTAACGCATTAATTAATGCATCATTATGTTGCTGAAGTTGTAGGTGGACTACATCGATAGGGTGACTAGAATGATGACCGACGAACTTGTGGCTGTGTGGCGGGATCGTGACATTAGTGATGGAGTGGCAACAAAACTATTTTTAGTTACTTGAATATTATTTGATTGTCAAATAACTGCATACTTTCATTATATATTGGAACTTCTGTTTTGCTGAATTTAGTAAATTTACATACGTGCATTAATTTATTTTGCCTGCGTTGATTTTTTTAACCTGCAATTCCCGCATTAATTTCTTACTGTAACGCGTTAAGTTAACATGTTAGTGCAACAGCTTTAATATTAAGTTATTCACTGTATGACAGTGAAGACTGAAGAACCAAATGTGCAGAAGTCGTGTCACTGCAGGAGTGTGAAAACAAAAACCTTTAATGTGTTTTGTTTCAGTTCGGCTGTTAGATGACTCCAACGAACTGGATAGAGCTTGTGTACAACATTGTAGCTTAACTACTTTCTGGTATGGTACACTTATTTTTAATACTTCCATAAATGATTTTATGTTTATTTTGTAGTAATTGCTTACAGTGCAAATTCTGTGATTGCAGAAGGCTCAGATTTGGTACAGTTGTTATCAGTATTTTCATTGTCCTGATTATGATCTCAGTCCAGAGTTTCGTTTTTTTTAATTCTACATTTAGCTGGCACTGCAGTGTAAAGATTTTGATTAGCAAAAATTTTAGTACGTAATGTCTTAACATGTGGGATTTGCATTAAGCTTACAGCTAGAACTTTACTTACTTGGTTTGTGAGTTTGTTTTGCATTTAGGTTTACTTTTATCAGCTTATTTGCACTTACCAACAAAATACCAGCAATTTTGTGGATTCCTTTGCCACATTTCTACCAAAATAGCGTAAAATAAATCAGTAAATAAAAAATATGAAAAATGTAAAGTATTTAAAGAATTTTTTGTGCAAGGGAATGTGATTACCGTATAACTTTTAATAATAGCTGGGTCTCCATTAAACGCCGGGTCTCTTTGTTAAATGTACAAATAAATGCCGGGTCTCCAATAAACACCAGTCCCATATAGACGTGGGGTACCAGCCATGCAGTCACAGTATACTGGTATATAGGCCCCTCTTTGTGTATTTATTATGAAATCGTAGGCACTATAGAAGTACAGATTGAAAAACTGGAAAAAAACACACTAAAAACCTCTGCTTTACTGAGGCTACACAGTATGTTGAATGTAGAATAATTTTCAATAATATCAAACAATGCAAAAAAACCTGTCCACGTTTACCAAGCAATATAGTTCCCTGATGATAGAAATAAAATCTATTTCTGAATTACCGATACTACAAATAACAGACCCGGTTAGCTTTTTGCTGACTTTTTGACATACCAGGTATACCGTACCGAGTATGTGCGTGAGGTCGAAGTTGGAGCTTGGAATAATAACTTATGGTCGAGACAAACGAGACTGGTCGAGACTTTCAAATTACACAGACAAGTCGTAAGAGGTCACTTTACTATGACGTGGGTGCTGCTATTGTTTGACAGTATTTTATGTTGGATGCGCTAGAACAAACCCATTGTGGGCCGCATGCACAGCAACAATACTGGGTGGTTAGTTTAATGGACATTTGATAGGCATGCAAAAGTGAATGCCGTTGCCCATTGTCAAGATCTGAAGTTTTTGGGAGAGGTCATAAAATTATAAGCATTAACTACCCTGATTGTCACGTACCTGTATTTTGCCATTAGTACAAGACAGCCAGGTTTCCAATAAGCATCGGGTCTCTATTGAACGCTGGGGTAGGGAGGTTTGTCAAATGTACAAATAAATGCTGGGGGGGGGCTTTTATTAGAAGTTTTATGGTATTTCATTTATTTTCTGTCCGAAAGTGGGACAAAGATCGGAATTTTTCACACTTTGTACATATCTGATTTAGAGCTTTGATATTATACACTGTGTCCCCAAAAAAACATCCCCGACATTTTCAACTGTATCTTGAAAACCAATTATCAAATTTTAATAATTTTTGGCACAAATATTCCTGACACATCTTGCCATCAAATGACCATTCAGTTTTCCACCTCACCCAATATATGCTTCTGCACTACCTAGGGAAAGCAGATCAAACGAAATATGCGTTAAAATAAACAGAAAACCTGAAAAAACATCCTCTACATTATCGATCGTACCTCGAACAAAGACTAGCAGATTTTAATAATAATTGGCAGAAATATTTATGACACAACTGGCTATGAAATAAGTATTTTAGTTTTTACCTCACCCAACGTCTGCTTTTGCACTACCTGGGGAAAGCAGACCAGGCATAATATGTGTTAAAATGAATGGAAAAACGTCAATAAATTCTATCTGTCCTAATTTGTGG
>Ga0056128_1000302_pt1 | contig 40053 bp, 20 predicted proteins | sample WorMetLIZISLAND2_FD_71113 | JGI IMG/M metagenome (GOLD analysis project Ga0056128, IMG submission 71113) | Marine gutless worms symbiont microbial communities from Max Planck institute for Marine Microbiology, Germany - Olavius geniculatus... ... | reverse complement strand
CTCTCTCTCTCTCTGTCGACTGCTCAGCCTTCGTACGAGGCAGAAATGTCAGTGCCATGCCGCGTGCTCAACATTGTCCATTTCTCTAGTTATGCTTGCTGTCTGTCTGTCTGTCCGTCTGTCCGTTACTTTATCTCGATTTCTATCTCTGTTACTTGTCCTTTGTTTGGCGCATCTAAGCTATATAAAGTCGTAGCTAAAAATTTCGCGAAAGATTTCTAGAATGTCGAGCACGTGTTGGCGACAGACCGTCGGCATATGTGAAGTAGAACATTTTCGCAACTTTTTTTACAATTTATGAGTTTCGTGCGATTTTCTTTGTGCGATATTTTGTGGCAAGTTTGCAAAAAAGCAACGATTGTTACACAATACACACGTGACTACGGCTTTAGAGCTAGCACCTGTCACGTGGGTGAGAAAGAAAAACTTATTGTAGTGCATCTGGACACGAACGAGACTGCTCTGAAAGTGACTATCATGGTTAGCCTACAGCAGCTTAGTTTTGATGGAGACGTTGTCGCATAGTTGTGGCCAATGGTCTCGTGACAAACGGACATTTTAATTTGTGGGGAAATTTTTTCTTCGAAAAACAACACTCGGGCCTGGAAATCCTCTATTTTGGATAGTTTAGGGGTAAAATTAAAATTTTAAGCACCTGTAAACTTTTTGTCGGTAAATTACATTTTTGTTTGAAAAACTGCAATTAGCTGCCCTTAGGTTTTCGTTTTTTTCAACCTACGACGACGCTGGCTGTGGCTGTTGCTAATTAAGATAAGAAAAACCGTGGACGTGTCAGAACGACTTTATTATGGCTCGGATGACGAAGAAAAATTGTCAGTTTTCGTGTATATACGTTGGAAGTCGTATACACGGCTGCGACAGAACACTGGCCGGAAATTCAGCGGAAAAGGAAGAAGGCGGTGGGGTGGCGGCGGGAAATGATCAGTGTTCATCTGCGTTGAGATAGATCAAGTGGTCGACGGGCAGCACTGCACAGTCTGTTCATGACTCGCTAATGTAGAGATGTCGAGCAGCACTAATGGTCGGCGCACGTGACGTCAGACCTGCTACTGCTGCCGCTGCAGTCGTAACGCAAATGGACAGCTCGACGTCAAAGTTGATACGTCACGTCCACTTCTACACGTACCTGTATATACGATCTTTCCTATATAACTACATCCCCATGCAGCACTCGTCGGTTGCTATCTACACAGCTGCTGAAGCTGGTGACCACGAAATATGCCAACACGGTGTTGATTACAACTGCCATGCCAAGTGGGTCACAGACAAATTCCTATCGCTGCCGTACCTTGTTAAATTTTAAGCATATTTTTATTGTTTGTGTATATCGTCCAACCTGCAGTTGTAATCGTCATTTTTCTGCATTAACCTTACTTAAGCGTAACCGTGTTTCAAACTCACATCACCCCAACACTGCACTGCGGTTTTGTCGTAATGATACGGCAGGCACTTTCACGGACTAATTTTGGCTTATAGCAGCTTCTCTTCCGCTCTGTTGTTCTCAAGCGACAGCAGCAGCAATGCATCACGTAGGCCCGAGCCTACACGTGCTGATCAGCATCGAGACATTTAGCTACGTCACTGTTAGCAGCAGCGCGAAATTACTTATAACATCTACAAAGGTCGGTTGTTCGTTTAGTCTTTGGTATAGCAATTAGTGCTAATCATCAATTTCCTGTCTGAGTTGTACTACGCTGAGGCAACACATAGTTGCAGTTATGCAAACTGTTTTACGTAGGTTATTTTGTACATCGGTATTTCGAAATTTTTTACCGGTGTATTTTTGCTCAAATAATAATTATTGTGAACGTGTGTTGACTTGACAATCGCCGAAGGTATTATTGTACTCGTAGTAAGAGCTATCGGGTCTGTTCATTAGAATATTGGCTGCTAATGCAGCACTTGGCGGGGCGGGCGGGGTATTTATCGATCTTCAAGCAGCTAGCCATTACAGCAGCTACAGCTCCACTGCTACGGCACGCGTAGGCCTAGTTTTTGGACGTTGTGATGAACCAACCGGTACTGCTGGTTGCATCACGTGCAGAATGATGAGGTCCGTGGTTAATTATTGCGTGTCGAATGGGTGCGTCCATACCGTCAAAGGTAGTCGGACAGCTTCGATCACCTGTTACTATAGTCCAAAGGGGCACTAGTCCAAATCTGGTCAGGTTCCGTTCTGCTGTAGCCAAAAGTCCCCATATCTAAGGGTCACGATAGCCAAGGTCCGCCATAACCAAAGTGCAATTTATCCTTATTCTTAACTCTGACCCTAATCCTAACCCTCTCACTACTCTCGCGTTGTTTGGACTAATGCCCCTTTGGACTATTGAACTGTCTCCACAGCTTCTGTGGTTATATTGTTCACCCAAACTATAGACATCGGCTATTCGATGTTGTGAAAACGGTTTTGATACATAACAATCTGAGCTGCTGATTACTTTCGTCAGCTGTTATTCGGTTTCGTTTAATGTCTGCATTCACTGCGAAAGACCCAAGGAAGCACACAAGTGGCGTGACAGAGAAAAGACAGACAGGGTGCGAGGAAATGGCGTGAGACGAAGATTTTCAATCTCTGTGCAGTCGGGCGAATCCCGGACAAAAGCCACCGGACGAAAAGCCACCAAGCTGTTTTATTATGCGTAAGCTAATTCGCCAAACTACTGAATCAAATATCCATGACTTTTATGCAAGAACATTGAGTCATGCTGTATCTGAGCCTTTCGCAAGCGACGTTAAGTTCACGACAATAGAGCGGCGTCTTTTGATGGCTCGCTCCACTGAGTACAAAAAATGAAAAATGGGTCTAATATATCAACTTTTATTTCGCCAAATGACAGCTAATACACAGTAAGAGAAAAAGAAGACAGAGACAAACAGGCAGACAAACATACAAAAATATATAATACAAATGTATAATATAAATAAATAATAATAAACCACAGCAACAAAAATGGCAATTTATCTCATAGTAAATAGTGTGTCGACTTGAGTTATATTTCCAAAAGCGTGTGCACTTTATTCAGAAGAAGAATTCTACTAAAAAACCACTTTGGTGGCCTTTTGCCCGTACACCCGTCGGGCGAGTCCGACGTCTCGATGCATTGTCCTTGTCTTAGTTTTTATGCCATCTATGGGTACCGCACGTCGGCTACGGTTAATTCGACATCCGCCAGTTAACAAGCTTTGCTGTACGCCACTCCAGAGAAGTGCAGACAAATCACTAGTCACTGTCTACTGATGCGTTCTTAGCCGAGCGTTGAGACGAGTATGTCTGGACTCCGAGTGACTGTCGCAGGGAACACTACGCGATGCAGAAACCTTCTTACGTATCGGTTATCAGCGGAATATTGCAATACCGTACTGCGTTAAGGTGCTGTCACACTAGCGGTCCGAAAGGTCGTCAAAAACACTAACCGTTTGGACGGTCGTCCTGATCGCTAATGTGACCGCACCTTTACTCACTGATGAATTCGCTATCAATAGCTTGACAGTATTTTGCTACCGCTGTCTATAATTTATATTATACTTCATACAGAACTACTTATATGAACTCGATCCATTCGGCATATAATACTAAACAGATATTGCGTTTCTGTTAAAAATTGTAGACAATTATTATTCTACCAGCGTTACTGTGCTAATAACTTCATATTAAGTAATTTACATATGTATTGTTCGGCCATAAAAGTTAAATAAAAAATAAAGGTCATGGAGACACTACATCAATTTCGGTCAACGGATGATTAATGTCACGTGTGTTAAAATCTTGGGCAAATACTGCAGTGGCTAAATCTGGAAACAGCGTAAAAATTACTTAAGATCGACACTCGAGAGAAATAATCATGTCAGTTACGGTTGAATGCATCTGTCTTAGCGTGACCATGCCTCGCAGGGTGAGAGGGAATCTGGGGCGATGGTATGTCTGCTAGCTTCACCGCCGGTCCAGATGTCCGCTAATGTAGGCAATACACCGTGTCCAAAAAACATCCTGGACATTTTCATCGTAGCTTAAAGAAGAATTATCAGATTTAAATAGTTTTGGACAGGAATATTTCTGACACAGCTGACCATCAAATGACCATTTAATTTCCCACCGCACCCAATGTTTGCTTTTGCACTACTTGAGGAAATCAGAACCAACAAAATATTGTATTTTTTGTCCAAGGAAGCATTATTATTTAATCAAAATATGACATAAAACACATTTTTTTACATTTCTGTCACCTGGACTGACAGTTCATCCAATTATCCGTTTTACAACTGCTTGCAGTAAGAAAAATGTTTAAAGTGTCAGCCCATTACGTGACCACAGGCACAGAGATGGTTTCTCGTTTCGTTGACAGCAGTGTTAATGATGTTTTGCTTCAGACCAATCCAGACTCCACCAGTCACTTTTTGAATTCATCAACATTCGTGAAAGTCATCTGGTTGACACAGTGTTGCATGGCAGTCAGACAGTGCAACTGACTGGCTGTTCAGGGCCACAGGTTCGAAGATATAGAATTTATTAAAGTTTTTGTTCATTTTATGCATACATGTATATAGCTTGTTTTGGTTTTTCCACATAGTGCAGAAGCAGACATTAGGTGAGGTGGGAACTAAAACAGTCATTTGATGGACAGTTGTGTCAAAAATGTTTGCACCAAAAATTATTAAAATCTATCAATCCTTCTTCAAGTCACCAACGATAATATATATCAATCAATCAATAATGTTTGGAATGCTTTTTGATGTATTTTTGTTTATTTTAACGCATATTTCGTCGGTTCATTTTTCCCCAGGTAATGCAAATGCAGACATTGGGTGAGGTTCTAAATTGGCCAGTCATATAATGGTCAGTTGTGCCAGAAATATTTTTACCAAAAATTATTAAAATTGGTAGACATTTCTTTGAGTGACAATCGATCATGTTTGGGATGTTTTTTTGGATACGGTGTAGATTAATGCACTCCGCTACGTAACATTACCCGGCGCCGGTCACCTTTCATTTCTGAGATTGTAAAGATATGCTAGTCACGTTACGATGCGAGTTTAGCTTACAATGTGACCAGTTGCCAACTCTGTCTTATGTACTGTTTATTTGCTGCACAAAAATATCCCTAGAAATACAGTTTCAAATTTCGTATAATTTATAATTTGTGACACAACTTACAAAAATTTAGACAGTGAAGCATAGCATTTTCGATTGTTTGAATAGTGTATTATTTGAATTAAATGACATTAATTCTAATCATGCACTATTCAAACAATCAACTTAATTAATATAATTAAACTAGTCGTCTCTGAGAGTGAGTTTGTGAGTAAGAGTGCTTATATATCTGTGTCTGGTTAGTATAGAAGTAGAATAAACAGTGTGAAAGGGGACACTAAGAAATGCCTTTCAGATGGTCGATTTTAATTATTGATTTCGCGGAGGCAAAGAAAATTAGTTCGTGTTTTTTGGTTCAATTGATTTTTGTAAGCTGGATTACTTAAAACGTATGAACGGATTTTGGTAAAATTTTGCGGAGGAATAAACCAAACCAATCACAGAGAACGTGATTCGACTTAGTGACAATTTGCGTTTTTTGTAAGTTCTAAATTTTCATCCAAAACGCTTTATACCGCTAGGAGGTGGCAATTGTATTAATTTCTTTTTGTTCGTTAGCTGGATTATTCTCGCCGGACGTTTGAGATCTGGTCGTTTTTAGTTTCAGAAAGTTCACGTCGTACAGCAGATGTTTGTTTAAAAAAGTGTGCAGTCCAGGGACTGAGATGTCCAATTAGATAACGGACATCGCCGATTGGCTTCCTGTTACCGATGCGTAGAAACCTCTTTATGGTTTCCAACGGCGGATATTCCGTCCGAAGGTCATTCAAGGTCAGCATTAGTATGGCGTTGCCTGAGCCACGGCTCGTTATGCTTTCTTATAGTCTTCAGTAAAGATGCGCACTGATTGCCTTCACAATGGCTACAAGTTGCAGATTTTTCACACCTAATTCGTATTTGATCGTCATGCAACGCTACAGCAACAGTGGCGGTATCCGCCAAGACGTTTAGCGTAAAAAACAAACACAAGTCAGAGATGAATTTAACGAACACTGCCCGGTTTGCGGACTATTCTTTTAGCTGGAGCACGCAGATTGCAGAACGAAGCTAAGTTCTATTATTTACAAGAGCAAGGCGGCAAGGGCAGGTGTCTGCGCTTGTCGGCAGCGTGCAATGAATATAAACGACGTTGTCGGGTGCGGATAACGGAGGCAACGTGGGTGGTCTGGGATCGGCTTAACAAATGCCCGGCTTAGCCACACACACACACAGACACACACAGACACACTGACTGTCGGTTAATCAGGCGAATTTTGTGGCTGCTCCGAGCCAATAACAGCGCAGTGCTTCATTAAACAGGCTGTGTTTCATCCATACTAGGCTTTGTGTCTAATAAGAGTTGACAGCCGCTTTGGCACATGCGTTTGTCATGGAGAAATAAAGGATACTTACTTACTTACTATGTGCGGCTACCAGTGTTTTCACCGGGCTCCTAACTCAAAGAAAACCGGTAGGCAACGCCGCTCGGAACTGCTAAAAGTATACAAGTCGTTGCAGAACTGCAATGCTAAACGCTATCAACAGCGGACGGACAGACGCCAGACAGAAGAAGAAACACAGCTACAGATAAACTGCCTGACAATAAAGGTGCGTTCTCAGTGCGCGCGTTAACGCATATTCATGAGCCAACCAATCAAAATGTCCTATCCAAATTTCTAAAACACTTTGATTGGTTGGCTCATGAATATGCAATACGCGTTGACGCGCGTTAACGCACGCAGTGAGAATGCACCTTAAGGGACGCATAGCAGTCGCGAGCCAACAAACCAGCGCAGATACTAAAATTGGTATAAACGTTTCTCGTGGCAGGAGTAATTGGTTTTCTGTTAAAAATCAAGGTTAATGATAAATTTTGCGTTGACAACTGTAGATTGACGGTCGCGATATTGCGGCATTAATGGCACAGAGCTGACACATTTTCTAGTTACGTAAATAAACCAGATATAAAGTATAATGTACCACCTAGTGTCGAACCAACCACTTTGTAATGTGACATAGGAAGTAAAATTTCGTTTACAAAGACCGAATTGTTCATTTTTGTACCCTCGTGTGTTCATGCGTGCATTGTGTGACATGCTGCTGATTTGCAGCGCAATGCGTGTGACAGCGTTGTACAACAAAAGATCTTGTATGTATGTATTCAACATTTTCGCACAAAATATATTTCTAAATTAGCACAAGCACGATAACAGTATACATAACATTGCACGACTATTATTCATCAAAATATCGTCCGTGTATATCTGATGACTGGGCTAATATACAATGTAACACCATGACGCCAAGATAATCATCCGTCAGTTGCGCAGCCAAGCAAAGTTCTATGGAAAATGTGGGCGTGATACACTTTACAGCCAGTAGGGTGTAACATTGTAACAGGGTGTAAATTATTTATTTATTTATTTATTCATTCATTCAGCAATGACATTAACAAATATTGGCAAACAAGTTAACACCCGCCCTTGTCTGTTTCTCCGAATTTGCACCAGCGTGATTATTGTACCCATTTTCATCTACAACGACGATCAAATTTAAACCTCATTATGATTAAACGCATCATTTACCTCTTCTGTTTCTGTTATTGTAATAACCATAAATAATTTCCTGCATAAATCAGAGAAAGCGTCTTGGAAAAATCTTAGTGCGAATTTAACTCACTACTTCTTTCTCCCAAAAGACGTAGGCTTACCGGTATTTGCATAATCTGGAAGAGCGGCATCTGGTACTGTCCCGGGGGAACAGCCGATGCATTTGTCCATATTGGCTGCGCCACTGCACGGCGGTGCATGAAGTTCGACTAACGTTTACGCCCAAACTCAATTTACGTCGATTTGTTGTAGATTTCGAGCACAACACGCTGTGCAACAAATCTGCAACAAAAACCACAATATCTTCACATATCAAGTGTAGCACAGCTTGTTGTACAACTTGTCGTTCAACAAATATGTTCAACAAGTCGTAATAGGCCTAAAACAAATCTAAATAGTGCAGTTTGGGCATTAATGGCCTTCGGCTGCAGAAAATGTTCGCGCACCACTGATATACAGGGTGGGCCAAAAATGGTGCCATTTTTGGTCTATCCTGTAGATCAGTATTATGGTAGATTGATGACACGCATTGACACAAAAAGTCACGTTCAGTATCATCATCGTGACAAACGAAAGCATCTGAACAATATTAGCCCACGAAAAATAAATCCTATATGACTGCTGTAAGCTTCAATCACCGGTAGACCGAAACGTCCAGCGAACACCCGCCCGCTTCGTGTAACAATCTTAGCGTGTCTTTTAACTGTAACAACTTTCCACGCCTATAACCATGACTCTGTAAGAAAAAAAACTGTATCAGTGTCAGAACTCAGCATGAAAACATAAAGCTCAGCTATTGCATGCAACCACAGGATTTTTTTCACACGACTACAGCCGACCTTTAGTCGGATCATAGTAACAGTTGTGCGGACAAACAGCGGACATACGACAGGCAGACACAACCACGGACACGCTGCCAGAATTTAAGGACAGCTTTTTGTAGCTCGCGAGCCATCAATGACGAAATGAACTGTACGGTCAAAGACAAAAGGACTCAAAGAGCGCAAACCTTAGCGAATATATGTTTTACTTTACATTTTGTTAAACTGTGAGTCTGTGACACATTGCACTGTTGTTATCTATCAATGATAAATAACATAAATTGTAGTGTTCCAGTTGAATTAAAAATGCCTTAAAATAGTGTAAGAAAAGAGATGTCAGATTTTGACGCCAGCGAAATAGTCGCATCATTTTTTCGTCTCAAAGATTATTGCGAAATTTTACCCAGATCCGTTCGCAATTTTTTAGCTTATCTCACAGACAGACAGACAGACAGACGCAAGTGAAAACATTACATTTTTTCATTTGGCTGAAGTAAAACAAAGACGGGTTTAACGTTCGTCAACATAACCTACGGATTATTCGTTATTGTACCTACCACATCATCAATTAGTTTTTTTTCATTACGCTAGAAGGCAGCACAAAATACAATAGGCTAATAACGTAATAAAAGACAATGAAACTGTAATGAACACGCAAACGATGTGGCGCCGATATGTGCCGTTGAATGCAGATTGTCTGTCAACAAAATGCCTCCGGTACTCAGTCCACTGGCAACGCTTTTTATTATATGCAAATTTGATGCAAATGAGTTACGCAAATTACGTTACGTGGGACGGCGGGACGAGGTCTGGGATGTCGCAGATATAACATGCGCATATCAAGTGGACGAAGCAACGACGACTTCGCAAACGATTGCGTACTATGCCGGAGGCTGCTGCGGATTCTGCCCTTTTCTGTCTTAATTTCTACAGCATGTAGGACATTCTGTTACAACGCTGACGTCGCGTTTGACGTCATTTAAAGGCGGAAAATTGATTTTTTCCGTGCCGTAAAATTTTTCGTCATAATTTTGGCTGTCGTGCAAAAAAAAACAAAAAAACTCGGCAAAACACGCACATGAAAAATGGGAGATCACAAGACGAAATGAAACGAGTTGGTTTTGTTTTTTTCACATCGCATGCCCTAAAACGGCCGAATATGTTTTTTTTACATTTCAGCGACGATCTAATTCACCGAAAACAGTATCAAAATATGTCACATGGAACAGAACTCAACATGCTAGGCATTGTGAAATTGATCGAACGCTCAGAACAAATCGATCTGGCAGTTCGAGCGCATAGCCTACAGCCACAGCGATTCGAATGAAGCGATTTGGCAAAAAATAGTCCCGTTTGGCCCTTTCGTACCTGCCTTACTGCAGCAATGACATGTCCACGAGGTGTGGAACGCTAGCGACTGGCATGGAAAATTACGTGACCAGCTTTTCCATATTATCCCACGTCCGCACGCGTACTGCTTATTTCTAGGATTAGCATTATGTCACTGTTAGCGCTCAGCAGTGGTAATATGGTATATGCGGTTGATAACTCAACGTTACCAAACGAAAGTCAATCTATAAACCTACTCTACCGACCGTCGTCGACCGTAAAATCAGGGTGCTTTAACACTCACTTATTCCACCCCAGACAGTGTTTTGACACACACGTGTTTATGACCAAAAATAATGCGTTTGGGAGCAATTTGCTTGGATCAGTTCGATCAGCATTTAAACACAGATTCGTTGGTCCTACATTCTACAACCGATAAAAATCACACATGCACAGTACCGTATAACAATAAACTACCGAAATAGTTATTACTTTGGTGGCGATATTAAACGAAATGCGCACAGAACGACAACAAGTTTCATTCAAGACTTCAGCTGAACACTTTCTCATTACTACCACCACAAACAACGACTACTACTACTACAACAACTACAAACAAATGCCACGATAACAACGACAACAGCGTCGTAGTTGCACAGCCGCCGTATCACAATGATCACATAGTTGACTGTTTCTACAGCGCGCCAAAAATAACCTCGCTTTTGTATTTACACCTTTCGTTCGACGCCGGTTTTTTCTTTAACGGTTCGGCAAAAAAATCTGAACCCTATGTACTAAAAGCGTTTAACGCTGAACTGAAAGCGGCACAAAACGACGTTACACACTGAAGAATTACTGGCCATAGTTTATAGACCTATGGCATAGTTAGACGTATTTTAACACAATGTCATATTTGCATACGAGCATCGGTGCAAATAAAGCGTAATTTAACACAAAATGCAGTTGATACCCAAGTACAAAGTAGCACACAACAGTCGCACTGAACGGAAATAGGCTACAACGGTTTCTGAATGAAAGAATCTTCAAAAATGTTCGAAAACTAATCAACAAATTCAAATCAGAGTGACGACATGCTGATTATACTGGTTTTGTTCCAGGTTTGCTCACGTGATTGTAATAATCTCTAAACACAACAGATGTAGCTTAGATTTTGCAATAATTTCAGCTTAAGCAAAAGTTTCAGCTGCAGCTATAGCTATTACGTCATTGACAGACCGTTGCACAGCCGTCGCTGCTATCGCATCTTTTTCGTATTCGCACTCTCCCTAACAAATATTCGGTAAAACCACAAGGGCGCGTGACACAGAGGCCGGGATTCCCAAAAATTGCGTGATGGGACACAATGCATTTGCCACATTTACGCATCATGCAAGTTATCCGCATGAGAACGAGATTATTGGAGCTTTTTAATCAAAATTGACACATTGCGTTTTAAGCAACGTAAATATCAGATTTTTACAGTTTTTTGTGTTATCATAATCAATGAACTAGATATTCTATGATGTTAAGTAGCTAAATAAAGGCCAAAAAGGGACTGGATGGACGACAATAGAATAAGAAATAACCTAAAACTGTCTTACTTTTGCTCCCCAGTAATTCTGGCACACAGCACCTCTATGGACACACAGAAGAGTATCCATCTAACTGACACTGATATGCTGGAGTCGAGTGTACTGTCAGAAGCTGAGAGGAGGACAGTCACTGGATGAACGTTGACGATGATTCGTAACTGTTGTTAGTCATCAGTCAGATGATTGCAGCTGTTCGGCTTTGCGAGCCTTGAGTGCCGCCGCTGCCAGTGACGCGTTCTCCTCGCTGATAGCCTCAAGGCGCGACGACTGGTCCAATGAGACGCTTCGTCGGCGTCTCAGTGCCGCGCCGGCAGCAGCTGCTGCCGCTGTCTGCTCACAGACAGCAGTGCTGATAGGTGACGGACGCGGTGGAGGCGAGCCGCTCGGGTACTCGCCGGTCGGAGTTCCAGAAACGGCGCCCATCGCTTCACCCATCTCCCCGGGCAGCCACGACCCGCCGGCGCCGCCGCTGCCGCTGGCTCGACGCGGCCAGAGCGGGGGAGACGCCAGCGGTGCCGGGGTGGGCAGTGACAGACGGCGACTGTCCCAGCGAGCTTGCCGCGACTTGGAGTCAGCAGCGGGTGACCGTGAGCGCAGCGGCAGACTAGCGCGGTGTAGCGGCGGCGATGATGACGGAGGGTTCGTCGTGGGTAGAGCCTCACCCACTTCGCACGGACCGCTGGCTAGCAGCGACCTGATGGCATCCAGACGAGGGTCGGACAGTCGTACCCCTGGCTGCAGACATCGCTCACCGTTGGACGGATCACCGTGTAGACTGACGCGTAGCAGTGGAACCTCCAGTCGACCTGGGTCCGACTGTCGACGATCTCGCCTGCCCTGCTTCACCGCGCCCACACCCAGCACAGTGACTCCGCGCGGCGGCGCAGCTCCTGGCGGGTAGAACTCAGAACAACGGCGGTGAATTTGAGCTCCGCCGGCCCCTGCAGTCGACGCCATGCTGCCACCTACCGGCAGTTCGCCACACGAGTCCGCTTCCTCTTCCGGTTGGGATTCGGTCGAGCTGTCTCTGGTAAAGTTCGTTCGTGGCGATGATGTCGTCGTTTTCTCGCAACTATCCATGATGCAGTCACGGCGAGCAAAGCGTATTGATGCTACGACGATGAGAGCGACAACGCCCTGCTGTTCAGAACGCGTTCCTGGATGCCGTTAAGCCAGCGGCAGCGACACAAGTGGAACGTGAGCATTACTCTACGGCGACCGACCGACCGACCGATCGGCGGCGTGTTATATTGCGCAATACAGCACTGTTAGCAGTGACGGCCAGTGTGCCACTAGCAGCTACCGACAAGCTCTCGTGTCTGTCTGTGTCGTCTTGATCACGTGACGTGTGACGTCATCACGACAGGTGCGCGCTCTCGTGTCTGGTGTGTGTGTGTGGGCTGCTGCGCATGCGCGCTGCTTACGTCACTGCCAGGCTGCCGGTGTTATTTCACGTTTGCGACGAATACGGAAAGGGAAGTGCCGCAGCGAAAGCGAACTGACGAGGGAGGCTATATTAATTGATGTCGGTGAATTTCTCTCAGCTGAATTGTTCAGAAATATGAACGAATTGTAATGAGGGTTCGGTATGAAAAAATTATTATAAATATTAATTCACGGGTTCTGGATCAGAGATGTGCGGACGCGGTTTGCGGACGGAACGCGCGTCAGCAAGATTTTTTTTGTATTTTTTTCTGTTTAACTAAGTAAGTTTTTTTTGCACATGCCACATTGTTAAAGGCGGTCCTGGGTTTCAGTATATTTTTACTCCTCGCGCGCTACGTCCCTAATGTAGCGAAGAGGAGTATATGACATCCACGTAATATTGAGGACTGACCGATGACCGACCTTTGTTCCTGGAAGAGCCTTCCTGGAAGAACTTTAAACGGCCATATCTCACAGTGCTAGATAAACGCATGGTCACTATGAACCACCCATAGAAAGTCGACCCCCGGGAGTCGAATGGTCATGTGACCGATGACGTCACGTGACCCCAAAAGGTCAAGGTTGTGACCCCATTATCTTTGAGGCGCCATATCTCCCTAACGTTGCCAGATAGACGCATGCGTTGAAGTATATATATAACAAGACAAATGGCAACTAGCGTCATCAACCATTATTGAAAATGTTTTCCTCTCAGTTTCTAAAATCGGGCAATTTTTTATGAACTTCGGGGAGACAATATCCAATAACCACCTCGACGCCAGTCACTATTAGTATAATACTAAACGAGTCTCAATTAGACGCCGGGTCTCTAATACAAGCTGAAAGGAACGAAAAGCTCTTAAAAGAATACAAAAGAAAATGATGCGCGCGAGTAGTACATTAGATTGGTCACAATCTAATAATATTTCTTGTAAACATTATCATTGTTGCTGGCAGTGCAGACGCGGAGGGGAACGCGGACGCTGACGAAAGACGGCTTAGTTTTGCGACGCTGAACCAAAATTGCAGGATCCGCACATCTTTGTTCTGGATCATTCATCCAGATTTCTATACAATTATGACTAAGCCGTTGTATTAGATTGATTGTATTCGCCAATCGCCAGGTGAAACCACCTGTACCACCACAGTCGGCAGAGGTTGAGATGCTAGTCGCTTTTAGTTTGATATGAATATTTAAGTATTTACTTCTGCATTGCACTGCAAATAATTGCCGGTTTTGCTTTACTTATTTGATTTTTTTTCTACATTTAGCACAATTCTGTTGTATGTTTGTGGTGCGTAGCTTTACTTTCTGTCGTGTAGTATGTCCGTTTCTTAATTCTGTCTTCGTTGGCTTTCGTTCTTGGGGTAGCCGCATTTTGAGACAGTAGGGCGTACTCGTAGTTATACTGTGAGGTCAAATATAGTTTACTTTGCATAATAACTTTACTTCCAATAGCAGTTACTTATCATGGACAACTCGTGTTATTGTTAACAAAATTCAGAAAAAAAGTTTATTTTATTTTCTCATCGTTAACGGAAATATCACATGTACGTATGGCTGCAGCAGCTGGCGGCAGACCAGTGCGCTACGCTGGTCGATTGCACAGAATCTGATTACTCTCTGACTCTAATATGATGTACGTCGTCATTTCTCACCGCACAATTATTGCTAATTTCGCTGTGGGTTAGATTATGTATAATTCAACAGTATTAATAGAATTAGCTAATCAAATCGAATTGGAATCGACGTCTGTCTCAGTTTTTTTCCGTTAATTACGCTATGTAGGCAATCAAGACGATTGCGAATAAATTTACAAATGATGCAGGCAACATTCCGGAAATGCTTCATAAATCATTTTGAACAACGTTTTAAAACATTTTTGGACAAACGTTCACGGCACGAAAGCATAAAGCATAGTTACGTGTAAAACAAAAAGCCCGGCTGTCGCTAGGATAGCCGACCATACTGGTTGTCAGTTACCTTCAAGGTCGTCCAAGGTCAATGATTTTAATCTCATCTAAAACGGCGTATGCGATTTTCTATTAGTGATTAATAGCAACTTTAACCCTATCTCTTATCGTTTCCGAGATGGCCAGTTTTCCGTTGAAAAAGTACATTTTTCTTACTCCTCTCCATCATATAACCCTAAATTTCACAATGTTTCTGTTGCACTAAATCGGTAAAATTTTGAAAGCCTAGGGTTAAGACACATGGCTAATTACTCCTATAAAATTTTTCCCTACGACCTACCGCTTATCCACAATACATCCGTTATGGACGACGACGGACGACGACGGATGGACACAGACGACAACCGTACCTTAAGCTCGACCGTTAGTTAAGTACCGGTACGGTCGGCTAACAACACATGCCATGAGCAGTCGGTGGTCGCTGGAACATTTCTGTTTTGTATTTACCTGCAATCCCCCCTTATCATCAAGCCGTGCGCAAGCGCGCTTTAATGTTTTCTGAAACATTTTGTAAAATGGTCCGTAGCATGCAGAAACTTGTAGAAAAGTGTTCAATTGACATAAAAATTAATTAAACGATTGTTACAGACAGACCAGCTTTTGCCACGTTGAGCCTAAGTTTAATGTCACTTGAGTGTTAAAGTCAGTAATCAGTAATTAGTAATGTAGATAAACGGATGCAGGCACTAAAAGTCCCTCTATATCCGTATCACGATATAATAAATTATACTAATAATCTAATCATTTTTTGACATACTCCGATCTATCTCCGGTTCCGGCTAATTCAGCGGTCCAATCATACATAACTTTTTGTTGTGCCCAAAATCTATCAAGCCGCACTTTAAATAAATCAATAAATTGTACATCAACTACCCAATTAGGTAAACTATTCCAGATATTCACGATACGTGCTGAAAAGAAATGTTTTTTAAAATTGTGAGTAAATGTTTGGTTATGCAATTTAAATTTGTTACCTCTAGTTACTGAAGTCTTACTGAAGTGTAATGTAGGTGCGACTTTTTCGTCATAAATACCATTCACAATCTTAACAACCTCAATCATGTCACCACGCAATCTTCTGTATTTAAGTGTATGCAGCTTTAAAGATATCAAACGGTCTTTGTATGGCATCTTACGTAAGGTAATAATGAGTCACCGCGAATCCTACATTGCTTTCAGCGCACGGACAGTGAAACTAATTGTGCGTTAACCGAGAAGCATGCGCGGTGGCGGATGCGCGAAATGAAGCCTCATTGCAGCGTACCTGGTCTTAATAATTCTCATCATTTTCTGTCTGTCAAACGAAATTGCCAGCAGCCGAAAAATCTGCTATCTATACCAAGCACTAATACTGCGTAAAGAATGCGTGTTCGTGCTCGTGTGCGAATGCGTATTTCGTGCAGGCATGCAGTGGTGTCATTTCAGTTAATCATTGGGGAGGGTCTTAGTAATCACTGGGCTCTTAGTCTATGTAATGTATTGTTATTGCAGCAGTAACAGACTACAGTGTTTCAAAAGTACGATTTACAAAGAAACAAGATAATGTTCATACGAACGCGGAGTCTGTCCAATGCATTTCAATAGTTTACAGTATGTGTCCGTATAAATATAATCAGTGAACTGTTTAGACTGGTAGAAAAAAGCAAACAGTTTAATTTCATATTGTACTGCAGCAATGATCCTTTCATTCTTGTCTATTATTTTAACTAAACAATAAACATTGTCAATCTCGAGACCATTCGATTCGTCACCAGCGCTTTACTATAAATGGTCCATCGTCACCATGCACCTATCTTGCACCGTTATGCAGGTATGGCGCCTCAAAGGTAATGGGGTCACGACCTTGACCTTTTGGGGTCACGTGACGTCATCGGTCACGTGACCATTCGACTCCCGGGCGTCGACTTCCTATGAGTGGTCCATAGTGACCATGCGCCTATCTGTTACCGTTACGGAGATATGGGGCCTCAAATATTGGACGCACGGACGTGGACACGGAAAGAAAGATGAAAGAAGGAAAACAGAAAAAGGCAGTGAAAGGGGAAGGAAAGGAAAAGGGAAAGTAAAAGGGGAAAAGAAGAGAAAAAAGAAGGAGAAAAAATGAAAGATAAAGAGAAGGGGAAGGAAAATGGAAAGGAAAAAAGGAAAAAAGGGGAAGGAAAATGGGAAGGGGAAAAAGTATAAACGGGAAAGGGGAAGGAAAATGGAAAAAAGGAAAAGGGGAAAAAAGAGGAAAAGAAAGGAAAAGGAGAAGGGAAAGAGAAATATACAAAAGGGGAAGAGGAAAAGGCAAGGGAAAAGGGGCAGAGAAAAAGGCAAGGAAAAGCGGAAGGGGAAGGAAAATGGAAAAGGGGAAAAGGGAAAGAGAATGGGAAGAAAAAAAGAAAAGGGGAAGGGTAAGGGAAGATGGAAGGAAGATAGCTTAAGAAAAGTTGGACGCACGGACGCACGGACACTCAGGTGATTTTATACTCTGTCCAATGCTGTGCATAGCATTGGACAGACAAAAATTAAAATCATAAATTTTTGAGGGCGTCCGTCGACCCCTCCGCATTTCCCTCCCTAAATGACGCCCCTGCGTGCGGGGTGCATTATTTATTACGGCACGCGCACATTTTGGGTGTTTTTTAAAGTCAATTAACTAATCCCAGTTTATTTCAGACACGGGTCCACATATATACAATAAAGGATACACAGTAAAAAAACTACAGAAAAGAACACGGTCATCGATTAACCACTATGGTGTGTACCTGTCCATCTTTAGATATTTACACCTTTACACTGCAGTGAGCGTGATTTACATGTTAGTGTGCGCATTATGATTGATCGTGTGGGTATTTTTGCACGTATTTCAGCTTCACCTGACTGATGGCACTAGCTGTCATTATTAATAGCCACGTGGCGCCGTAGCACATTATTAACAACACTACAGGTGTGAAGTTCGACAGGTGTACACTACGGTATGTGTTCACTACATCGTGATGCATACAGCATCGCGTGATGGCCGAAATCAGGAGCAGTCCGCAGAAAAGTATTGAGAAGCACTGAAACGTACTGATGAAATACACAACGCTACAGTTCGCTTATTGTATCATTCCTTTCCGTACTCGGCGACATTACATAAATCTGCATGGATTAGACCGCTTTTATACGCCGTAACGTGTGACATCACCCGGAAGCCAGGTCGTAAATATAAATAAGCACATCGCACGGTGCGGGGTGTGTAATAATGTATCTCTGCGGCGAAAGTCATTATTTGACGTAACGGGACGACAGTGCTACCGCACGAGAGATGACGATGTGATCACGGCCGCATTATTAATAGTGCGCGTTGACGATATCGCCGACCGACGACCGACCGACCCTCGTGGACTGCAATACACGCGTCTGCATCGGGCCGATAGCAGGCGACCGGCCAGCGCCAGCGAGCGTTCATCGATTTCTTGGCGCCCATCCATTGGATGTGGGACGGACGGGTCGGTCCGTCATATACATGAAGCCTCGGCTTACCATAGCAGCAGCAGCCGCCGCATCGGACGAGACAAGCATCCCACGAGAACAGAAGCAAGTCGCTGTTGCTCCCCGGCCGGTCTGTGTCTGTCTGCCTGGCTGGCCTGGTTTAATATAGCGCTTGGCGACGGACGGTGAAAAAAAGCGATGACACGTGACAACCATGCAGCTGCCTCGAAGACTCGTAATATTGCGATGTCGCCGAATAAAAGCCAGCCAGACGTCGTAGATCAGTGGCGAGTTAACGACAAGTTAGTCTGTCAGTCAACTTTCTCTGTCTGCGTTGTCCCCGTGGATGTGATGAAATTTTATGGAAACGCCATGCTGATACAGACACTGTTGTACATGACGGTGTTCTATCAAACTAGATCCTCTGTTCTTTCGAGCTGACATAAGCTAGCTTATAAGAGATATCGTGAGAACCAGTAGTCTAGTGTCGCTGATAAAAATATCGGATTCGCGACTTTCAAGTAGGTTGATCTTCCAGTCACACACGGGTCACATGCGAGCAACCGTGAGCATGTTGCTAATCTATAGTAAAGTCAGGTCAACTCAGCCTGCTACCCTCAACTGGATGGAAAATACCGAGTGTTTCAAAAAATTGGACCAGTTTTAATTTTGCGATAACTTCCACAAATCTTCACGGATATTAACTATTTTTTTTCACCATTTGAACAAGAAATCCATAGCGCACAAAATTAACATTAAATTATACATTTTTACCTTTACTGTGTAATTACCTTACTTAGCAAAACACACAACACTCTCAAAATTGACGTTATATGTTTGCTTTATCGATATTAATGGCTCATCAGCAACCTCAAAATTAAAAAGTAAACTGTAATAGATTCTGCGTATCAATTAATTAACGCAATGTCTCAGCTCTTCGCACGAAAAATTTTCGCGATCTAGTTTAAAGAGAACATTTTCAAATTTTAGTTGAACTGACATAACTCCACTATTAAACAGCGACCGTATTTCGTTAGTCAGTTATTCTACCCATGGTCTACGTATCCGTGCGCCATTAAAAGCTTAAAACAGACAACTTTACGCGTAAACACAATATGAGGTAATAGTGTTATCACAAACCATTGTTGTGAATAAGCAAACACGTGTGGAATTGTTTTGAGCAAACTTTATAACGTTGCACAATGCACATTAGAAATGTAGCATCAGTTTTGGGGGCGGTGTGTGTTTTGCTAGGTAGAGTAATTACATAATTAAAGTGAGGTGTACAAAGTAATTTTACCTGCATGCAGTATGGATTGCTTGTTGTAACAGTGAAAAAATGGTTAAAATCGGCACATATATGTGTAAGTTATCGCAAAATTAAAACAAGGGTCCCACTTTTTTGGAAACACCTTGTAAGTAGTCGCTTACAGGCTACAGGGCAAAGGCTTAGTGTGGCTGATTGCGGCGGTGGCATATCTGCATGCTGCAACGCCGGTCCAGATGTTCGTTACAGCGGACGACGGATGGCCGCGTAGTGCGCTGCGATATCATTAGCTCATGCCAGTCAGCTGCCACTTTCGAGATTGTAAAGCGCTTCGCGGCGTGAGTCGGACTCGTGTAGGAATCGCTATAGCATAGGCCTATGCATATCCCGGAACTTTACGTTTTGCTCTTTTGCCTTTAACATCATCATTTTGTTGTAATATCCGACCACGACGGCCAGTTACACAAAACAGAACGTACACAATAGGCATAAAAAATAACATGCACACACAGATATACACTGATATAATAGACAGTCACACTTTCGTGACCCTAAAATCAACAGCCGTTTCTTCCAAAACTGGAAAACCTAAGTTTTCAAAAAAGCTTTTATGTGTTCAGGTTTTTAATTTTTAAGTTTTAAATAGTTTTTCACAAGAGTTTTAAGGTCAACTTATAATGTACAAAGCAAACGGGACATAAATTTTAAGTCCAGGAAAACACCTTACGGGCCTATATACCATTCTCCATGTCATGTCGTTTCGATTGAATGAAGGAAGTTATGTTAGAACTCAAAAATCACCATTAAAATACGAAATTTTAAACAGTTAAAAAAACCTATAGATTTAGTTTGCTGGATCAAATTTTCCACCTTAGTTTTTTCGTCATGGCCACCGACTGTACTTTCCTGCAGCTTCTCTGTCCGTAGAAGTCGGGCATGACACTGGCAGACGCTGTACCCCTTCAGTGATGCAGACTGACGTGCCGTAATGGACTTCGTCGATGACATATGGTCGCTGTTGGCTTTACATATGGAAGCTCAAATCAAAATGCCCCACCGGGCGAGATGCATGATGACTACTGATACATGTACGCTTGGCTGTGTATAAGCTATAGGCTACATCGGAAATATTGATCGATTAGGCCCCTAGCACCCGTTTTGTATAAACAAAAATTTGGTTAAAAAACTGATGAAAACTCTAGTAACAGCAAGATTACTTGGATGCTTTGCTTTACAATTGTGGTTTAAAATATTATATCCGGTTAAGCCAAATGCTTAGTTAAATAGACTCAACAACTGGCATTTGACGTTGAAACGTGTTGGCATAGTAACAAGTTTGTTGTCGAAAATGCGCTGTTTTTATATCCGTTTTTGCGTGGCTGCCATAAAACAAATCATTTTAATGCTTTGATTATAATTTCTGTTTAAAATCTGATATTCTGTGTTAGCCAAATTTAAGTCGTATATTCTCACAATGTTTTATAATATCCAGTCGTCCATTTGTGAGATACAATTCCCTAGGTACATGTAATTTATATATCCAAAACGCAACGTTCAGGAAAACGTTGTCGCAATGTTAATAACATAATACGCAGTGAGACTATTGAAAGCAAAACACAGAACCATTTATTTGTTTAATCAAAAAAGCGAGAACTTCAGTTAGTAGTTATTTATCGTATCACCGAAAAGAGATCACAACCGAACATGCACTTATAGGCCTAATTATGTGCAAATAAACAACCGCACAAAGCCGGCCTATTTAAATATTTTAGTGCAGCAAAACGCAGAATTGTATATACAAAAAAATACCACAAATTTACAAAATTCTGCTCACTAAACAAGGCTCCACTTAATCAGCATAAACGCAATAGGCCCTGGCCTGCTACGGACAAGCGACGATCAGCATGCATCTCTGTACAGTTAAAATGATGACGATGATAACCGGGAGATGTTACTACGACAGGCCTATTACATTCTGCCTCTGCAACCAGAACCAGTGGCGGAACAGTGGGCCATCGTTATGCTTGCAAGCTATTGTTTATATAAAAACGAGGCGACAAAGATAGTCAGCTGATAAATGCACGGCGTTTCATAAAAAGGCACCCTTTTCTTTCTTTTATAACCCAGTCAAATGGTGATCAATTTACATGAAATTTTTAATAATTGTAGCTGAAAAAATTCTAATTCAGAATATTTTAACAGAATGTGGCTGTTGGTTAAATAATCTTTGCTAGTCGTGATGTAACGCTGACGTCATAATGTGTCGTGAGTACAAGCTTACTTGTCTCAACTAGTGCTGTCAGTTACTACGGGTACTCTGCCTCGATGGTGAACTTTGTCTAGTTTACTAATGAAAAATGTTTATCGTATCATCATTAAGCAACATGGGGCCATGAATTTAGGCATCTGGCGATCCAAAAACTCAACCATCTTGCAAGCGATATGTGTTGGTGTACTGTCTTGCTGGATGGTGTAAAAGTCAAGCTATCCGCATAAGTGCGCAAAAGTGATCATTTTGAGCGTTTTAAGCGCGATAGCAGAATGCTTCGTGCGTCTTAGCCATGGCCCGGGCGTCTGTCTGTCCGTCTGTACGTCACACTGCTGTATTGTATCAAAACGGTGCAAGCTAAAATCACGAAATTTTTACTGTGGGCTGCCACAAGGACTCTAGTTTATCGTGACAAAATTTCGTGCCCCTGGGTGAGGGGGTTCTCCTCGAACGAGGGCGTCAAAGAGGGGTACCACGTCAAAAAACGTTATTTTGACGCTATTGGCTTTTTTAGTGTGAAAACGGTTGCTAATAGGTACACAAATGTTGCTTATTATAATAAGCACTGGTCGTGGGCTTTTTAGTTTCATCAACACCAATAACCTTGAACTACCTTAAACCCCCAAAATTGGATTTTTTTCGTAAATTTTTCGTACTTTTGGGCTGCAACACACATTTTAAGAGTGAATTGCGCCGGAATGGCTAAAGATAGATCCAGACAACCTGCGTATGAAATTTTTAGCATTAAACGTAGATTTTAGCAGTCTAAGTCCCGACCCCCTACGTTCACGGAGGCCTGCGTAGGCGGGCACCAAAGAGGCGTATCCCCTTAAAAAGTGGTTTTTACTGCTATTAGCTCGTCTAGCGTGAAAATAGTTGCAGATAGGCACAGACATGCTGCTTATCATAATGAGCACTAGTGACGATCTTTTATATGGTGTCAACATTGATGACCTGAAATGGCCTTGAACCTTAAATAATAGGAGATTATATTGTTTTTTTTTGTAATTTTCAGCTGCGGTGCACATTTCAAGAGTGAATTGCGCCGAAATGGCTGGAGATAAACCTGGACAACCTGCGTAGGCCTATGAAATTTTTAGCATAAAACGTCCATTTTCAACAATCTAAATGTTGACCTCCTACATTCAAGGAGTTTTCCTTACGGAGGCCTCAAAATTTGGGTATTCCTTCGAAAAGCATTATTATTTTATTGCATGTTGTACACAATTGCCCAGGTAACAGGACCGCTGCTATCCCGCGTCACGTGAGCTTTGCTCAAATTACTTGTTTTGTGGTTGCAATGGTAATATTTCAACAGTTTGTCATCAGTGAACCAGATGAAGTTCACCATCAAAGCAGGACAGCTATTCAGCAACTGTGTCAGCACCGGTTGCAACATGCCAGTTCGTACTCGCGGCACATTATGACGTCAGCATTACATCACGACTAGCAAAAAAATATTTAACCAACAGCTATATTTTGTCGAAATATTTTAAATTAGTATTTTTACAGCTACATCTGGTACAAATTTCGTGTAAATTGATCATCATTTGACAAAATTATGAAGAAAGAAAAAAGGGTGCTTTTTATGAAACACCGTGTATATGCATATTATATAATGTACTTTTCATGTTTCGTAGTATGTACATCATTATTCAGTTTAGACGATATGTTTTACGTAATAGGTTAGCAAGTGACCACGCATGCTTTAAATCCGCCTACTGCTTGTCCATTTGTCCGTCCGTCGGTCTGTTCTTTCGTCAGTGCGTTGGTGACAGCTTCAGCGCATCTTATACATAAACTAACTGACCGCTGATAGATAATCAACGTATGAAATAAGTGTGTTAAGCCGACACGGTAGCTAATTTGGCTACATAGTTATTGTGTGCATGAATTAATGCTCTTTATGCAATCATTTAAGACTTGATCAAGTCTATGATAAATCCTGCTCATATTTTTTCACTTTTCTGCCGCTGGATGTAGTGCACAATATTCCTACAAAATGCACCTATTATTTTCGGAAACTAAGTGGCCTAGGTACCGGTATCTCGTTTCCTATCGTTGTTTGACGAACCCGTTGACTGGTCAACGACAATCGGAATTACAATGTTAATATAGTTCAATATTGCGAACATCCGGCATTTTTTCATTGCGTTCAGCGAAGTTATAACCCTAACCGGCTAAGATGATGTTGTGCGTTACTTTCTGCCGCCTGGTTCCGGTTTGGGTTCAGGCCTGCAGTGGTTGAGCGTCACGGCCGGGGAGGGTTGTGGCGGAGGGTGGCGTCGGTCGACGTTCTTGATCATCTCGCTGATATAGTTCTGCACGGCTGTCATGGCGGCGACTATGGCAGGCGTGCCGAAGCCGTGCGTGATGAGCGAGAAGTTCGTAAGATGGCGCTGGAACGCGGGGTCGAGTACTGGGACGGGACGCATGGCGTTGTGCGGGGATCTGTCCTGACCCAGCACGTCCGCCAACTCCTTCAGCACCTGTCTGCATCGTCACACGCAGACACACACGCACACACGCGTTAATTTATTTGCTTCTTTAAAATCTTCATTTACTACCTGCCCTAAATCAACAGCTTCATGGAAAGTAGGGAGCAGGACAAAAGTTGCCAAGTTGCGGCAGATACTGAGCAGTAGCTACGTTTGAGCTATCTTGCACCGTTTCGGAAGTATCGTAGATTCTGTGCTGGAAATACAGCCACCCAGTTTCCTATCGCGGACAAAATTAAAATATGATGTTTCTCTAAGATTACATTGCCGGCCTTGGGGGTTCGAACGTCGGAAATTCTAAGTTAATTATTCCTCTATTGCTTTCCAAGTAACGCAACTTATGGTGAGGATGGTCCACGTGAAAGGCGGACGGACGTACGAACAACTTGCGGTGACAATACTGCCCTTTGCAGTTTGCATTATGTAAAGACGCGAGAAAAATATTTGAAATATAAAAATAATGAAAAAAATAAGCGATCAATGCAGACGATACTGACTTTGTTGCTAGCAGTGAATAACAGGCCTACATAAAAATACAAAAAATAACAGAAAACATAAATTAAGACAGCGCTGACTTGGTGGCTAGTAGCGTCTGGCGTCGATGTTTGACGTCAGCGCTGACGTCATCATGACGTCGTGACACGTAGTCGGCAGTTTCCCGTGCGGGGAATTCCGTCTCACAGAGAAACCCAAAGTCACGTGCCAACCTCACCGCCTCGCCTGCACAACCAGCAACGTGTGTGGTCACAATAATAACACGCAGCGATATTCATCTTAAATACTATCCTATAAAATAGCGGCATAATCATACTCGTAGCCTTTTTCAATTATCACGAATAACTTGGCAAGTTGGCATGTTATTATTTGCCATAGATGTAGGCCTACATTTTTTTTGTTACGAACAGCAAATAAGTACTATTTACAGCGAGCATACAGTGCACTCCACAAGCATCACAATGCTATTAACACGTGTTCTCCGTCGGTCTGTCTGTCCGTCTCAAAAAGCGCAGAAAACTAAAATCGGCGTGAACGTTCCCCCAAGAAAAAAGCAATTATCGTGTCAATCATGGTGAGCTAAAAAGGTCAAATGTCAGCGTTACCGGACGTTAATAATCTCAAGCAAGCGATGAATATATCTTCCGGTTCATGGGGTAACCTAATTTGCTTTCAACGCCTGAGACGTTCGGGTCGGCAGCTGCACAGACGGCCGCATATCATGCCGATACTCGGCGCTAAAATCTTTTCTTGTCAATATCAATACTTCCGTTTGCGTCTTAGGTACAGCCCAGGCGTGGGTTCGGTGAAAAAGAAGCGAGGGTGAAGACGTAACAAAAACCTTCGACGAGTGAAGTGAGTAGAGTGACTGTGGCAGCCTTGCGACGCCCGGCCGGCAAGTTCAACCCGATCTTCTCCAACTTGTCCCTCAACGCACGACCACCGTTCTTTGACTTGGCTCTGTTCACCACACGCAACAATCTCGACTTTATGCACATTTATAAATAACAAGAACGAGTTGTTAGCAATGGTAACGCGCAGAACAAAACATTCGCAACTAGAAGGCGCTCGTTATAGAGTGCATATCTCCGCCAATTCGTGTAGGCTACACAGACAGACAAACAGACAGACAGACAGACACACACACACACACGGACAAATCAACCAATCTCATAATCTCCTCCAATTCACTTCGTTCCATTGGCGAGGACAAAAATGCTGCAAAACATTAAACATTTCGAGCACATCGAACGCACGTTGACGATAGACGTCGGCTTACAACTAACCCCGAGACGTTTTTCTCGAAAATATTCCATTTGGGCTAACAGTTTTAGACTACGGCGACAACAAAATAAAATCAATCATACAGAACTGTCATTATAAGAGCCTAATGGTGTTAAATACCAACGGCGTATTGGCTTTAAAAGTTGGAGAGGGCAGAAAGTTGCCATTTTCCGACAGGCAGCTGTAAATTTCCAACAAAGGAGATAATCGGTGATCAAAATTTTTTAAAATTATTCCTTAAATCTCTCAAAATGGGTGATTTTTAGCCCGAAAGTTTGCACTTTGTAAACGATCGATTTTCCGGCAAACATTTTCCCCCGCTGCCCCACCTTCCAAGATGCCGCTATCGAATAACAGACGGACCTGCGTAGAACGCCGCCGAGCAGTGATGCATTGAGACACTCGGGCGGCTGCAGACGTCTCTGTACCTCGGCCACTGTCACCTTGTACTTGGACGTGGAGCTCAGCAACGACAGACGACCGGGAACCGAGAAGAAGACGTCCGACTGTTGAGCTGACGTCATGTTGATACCCGACGATGAAGTCTGCATCTTCTTCATACCTGCAGCCCCTTCGCTCGGCTTCCGACCTCCGCCTACTGCTTACACCAGCAAATAACCGTCCCTAGTATACGTTTTATCAGAACTTTCTAACGGTTATTTTTTTACTGCAATGGCAGTATTGTTTTCAGCATTGTCGCCGTATTTAATAACACGATAACTCATAAACTGATTATCTGAATAGCGATAAACACGAGTAACAGTTACTAGGCCTATCTCTCAAAAAATCACACGTGTCACATCATAGGCCTATCATCCGTATTACATCATGTGCTTAAAGTGTCCTCTTCCAGCACGAACGCAGGCGGTAGGCGTTCGGCCACTCGCTAACAGCACCTTTATGTGACTCAGATCTAGCGGCTCACTCGGCACTCACTGTTGATGCATCATTTCAGTCTGTCGACGTACGATTTTAAAACAAATACGACTAATGTTAAATAAGTAACAGCTTTTTAATGATTTGTGGCCTCTATGATTTTCGGAGCGGACGCATGCACTGTCCAATACGAATTTATTGTTGTAAACAGCCAACCCACGACTAGAAGGTAATGTAGCAACATTATTTATCTTATAATTACTGTTTACAAATACTGTTTACAAATATTGTTTTATAATTCATCTAGGTGACGTGGGCTAAACTATAGTCATTTACGTCAAGTTTTTTGTGATATTGCCTGCAAAAAATTATCGAAGTCGGCCAACGTTTCACGGAATTATTCAAAAATTGAAGTGGCGCGTTCTTTATCGAGACACAGTGTATAAAGCCTATAACTGCAGTAGGTACACGTATTGTAGGCCTACAATATTTCAACAGTCTTTTTGGTCGTTGCACTTAAATAAATATTTCATCTCGTTGTATGATAGTTTAATACTCATAACACTGCAAGCAAGCTCATTAACATTGTCATTTTATCGTTTTAATTTGTGGGCAAGTTGTAAGCAAAGGCGGTTTTATAAATGTAATAAATTTGACAAGAAATATTGTAAATTTTGACTAATTGAACTAAACAAAAGTGAATTATAATAGTTCAGTTCAGTTGCGTCTATACAGGAGTGTATAAAATAGGCGGACAAACTGAACAAAACTAAACTGAAATATGTCAGTGCAGTTCAGTTCATTTCTGTCGCTTTGTACATGCCCAGTTTGTATATAAAAACATTTTCTTTCCCTTTACATACATTATTGTGTAGACTGCACATTTGGTAATATTTATGCTGTAATTACCAGAAACCCTACTCGATCACAACACGCAAAGCACACGCTTCTTGATAAATTGTTAGTGTCAGCGAAAGTTTCTATAACATGGCGAAACAGAAAGCTGGCGGCGATGTACAGGCTCTTTTGCAATATGTAAGAACACAGCTCAAACGGGAATTCTGAGGCAAAGATTTTCGAAAACCTACAAAAGTATAGTAAATATGCTGAAAATGTATTAAAAGTAGTTAGCTTGAGCTTGGCTTACGATCGTGCTAAATGATGGTTAAAAGTAGGGCCTAGACACCTAATGTGTCCACAATTTTGTGCATATTTCAATAAAATAACAGCGATAATTTGGAAAATAACAAAACAGCTGTAGCCGCCAAAAACGAGCCAAAAATATACTGTAACAATAGCCATAATCAACGGGTATGTAAACCAGTGGCTTAGGTCCCCTTAATCTCAAATTTTTGTTAAAACTAAATATTATGCACTCAGAAAAATAACTGAACTTGCTGACACCAGACCTCACATTTTAAGGCTATAATTGCACCAAATTTGATTCCAGCTTGGGCTTCGCTGGGAAAGCTTACAGCGTTCCTCCAGACCCCTGCAGCTGGAATTTATGTGTCCTACTTCTAAGGGGAAAACATAAAGGAAAAGGGTAGGAAAAAAGAGAAAAAATAAAAAAAACAAACAAAGAAGATAAAGAGAAAAAGGGAGGGAACGAAGGTAAGCTTCTTCCCCCACGTCACATTTCTGGCTACGCTACTGATATAAAAAAAACTGCGAAAGCACATTAATCGGACACGCAAAAACACGTCACGACAATACTGCACTAACTCAGTTCAGGAATACAAACAGATGAATTCTGCATACAGATTGATTACAGCAGTAGGCCCACAGTGTTTTACAGTGAAAAACTTGCACGCGTAGCAAAGACGCTAATTCGACTTGAAGTATAGCTCGAAGTTCAATCACACTTGAAAGCTTCACTGCGAAGCATAATAAAAACTGCCAAAATTCTAAAGGCTCCATTATCATGTTTGCTTTACTGACCCTAGAAAAAAATCCAATAAAAAACTTTTAGCAAAAGCACAAAATGGAATGTTATTAATTTGTCAGCAAAAAACGTTAAATACAAATCCGTATTCAGTATTGCATACAGTAATATGCTACATCGTATGCATTGTAATACAAAAAATGATAACCAACACAGTTGTAGAAATATGTATGCAAATAATACAAACACAACATTGCAAATGTTAACTGTTACTAAACAAATGCATAATTATATTGATATTATCTCAACATTTAAAAAATAAGGCACACTGTGTACAACATCATTTAAAACATCCCAACACAATTCATTACCACATGCACGAAACGTTAAGCATAATAAGTAACTAATAAGTAAATAATTGATTAGATTATTACAACAAAACCGAAAACAAACAGCTCTGATTTGCATGGTACACAATGCACAACCGTATAAAATACAAAGAGTGAATACTGTACAATTTGTAATAAAACTTTTTTTTATCACTTCATCTGATTTTATAGGGCCTACATGAAGCACTACAGTTTTAATAACAGCTCCAACGAAAACATGAGTCAGATTGCCATTCAAAATAATGAATAATTAACAATAAAACAAAATGACAAACTACAACAGATTTTGTCCTTAGCCATTCTTTAGAAATTTAAAGTTGCTTAAAAATACCTATTCAGCTAACCAAAATAATGAAAATTTTAAAATAAATTCCTTACAACAGTGAAACCCCATGAATGTAAAATCATAATATGTACAGTACAGGTCTCGTATACAGACATTTGATATCCAGACAAAATAAGAGGCCCATGAAAAAGTCACACACAGTGACTTTGTGTTCATTAGTAGCAAAGAAAATAAATTTCATGTCACTTTTGCAGCTGTTATGTATTCTACCACCAATATGTACAAAATGCAACAAAAATAGGCAATGAATGTAAATTAAAAACAGTTAGAAACAGACAACATTGCTTTTATTTACATAATTGTTTCGTGATTTGCTGGTATTTTATAAGTTAGTTCATGTCACAACAAATAGCCTGTGATTAACGTTAGCGACACGACTTTGGCTCGTCTGGCATAACCAGCATCATACGGTCTTGAGGCAGCAGATTCTGTGGCTTCAAACGCTCCTGAAGCATACGGAAACCACGAAAGCTCAGTCGTCCAGTTTTTGATTTGAATGAACTCTGGCAGCCGTGCACATCTTTGCTGATAAACTTCTCCACGTCATAGCGTCCTGCGCCAACCGGGTTAAAGTTTCCAGTGAAAAATTTGATCGCCATTTTGTCCATTCTCTCCGACGAAGACAGAAACGCCGGTGCCGAAACCGCATAAGACTGCCTCTTGAAACTTAGATCCACGGCATCATAGTGACCTGGCCCAGGTTCCAACGGTATTCTTGGATTCAGACTTAGACTTGACACGATTATACGTTCAATAGGCGGGCATGGATACTGAGCCGCTTTGCCAAATTTACCTTTAAATTTCTGGTGCCGGCTTGACATGTCCTCAATGCCAGATTTAATGTGGTACTGACCAGGACCTAGGTTGTAGGTTTTCTTCTGAGCAAAGTGTCCAGTTTTCATCAGCTGACTGCGGTCATCGCTGAAAACATCATATGGACCTCGTGCTGAAACTTTCTTCTGCACCACGTCATCAATGGAACTTGTCTGTTTGTACGTGCCGGGTCCAAGGCGAGAACCTAGTGTCGGTAAAGAACGACCATAGGGTCCTCCACAGTCCAGCAAGCTAACTCGACCACACGATTCTCTCGCTTTTTCTTCCATCAGCGCGTCTGGAACGCCATTCTTTCCATACGTTCCCGGTCCTGGCGCAATACACTCTTTTCTGTCTCTGAATCTTGGTTCGCGTGAGTCCAGAAGACCTCGCCGATAGCTGTTTTCGCACGTGACGTCTTTCGCGTTGTACGTACCAGGACCCAGGCCACGCTTCAGTTCCAACTTCCGCTCCCATTCTTCCTTGTTGAGCAGATACGGCAATGCAATCATGTGCGACATTTCGTAGGCTCTGGCCCATCCCGGCCCGGAGGCACGCCGTGCAACAGATACGCTGTCGAAGGCACCGACGTCAGTTTCATACGAGCCAGGGCCGAGCGCATCGCCAGAACCCGTCTGTAAAGTGACTGAAAACCGAGGACAGTTTGAACCGAACGGAGCTCCGACAAATTTGGTTGCTGCCATCTCGTCAGGAACAGAAAATAATGCCAAATAACAGCGTTGTTACACATAAATGTCAACTTTCAACTAACCACATTCGATCAAACAGAGTAGCATGGCTACTGGCGTCGCGTTGTCATGACGACGTCATATGGAAGTGTCTATCAGTACGGCACCCGGTAACAATATGGCATTTGATCTCAACCATGGTTCTCAACATCACGATCAGATTGATCACTGATTCACAATACGTAATCAGTTTACTAATCACATGCGAACCAAATTAAAAGCACATACAGACGTTAATTATAGGAACAAAGATAAATAAATACTTATGCACAATGTACGCTGAAAACTGGAAATAGCCGACCCCGTCGATGCGGCGGTCGAGGTAGCGATTAAAGCCACGCAGTCGACATATTAATTGGTTTATAACTTTTTTACATTATTACTGACTAAGAAATCATAACTCCGGTAAAAAATAAAGATTAAGCATTGCTGCTTATTTAAAGACCAATACGTACAGTCTCATGTTTCGTTTCGTTTTTGCAAATTTTATAACATTTTACCCAGACAAATGCATTTTAGTGCATAAAAAGTAGGTCTAAAGCCCAATAAAAGTAGTACATCATACTGAGCGTACAATAATACAAATTACTGCCGATTAGTGGCTAGATTAGAAAACCTTTCTTGTCGATGAAAGGCGAACAACCTTCAATGAAAACGCCAGTATCTTCAGGCATCACCTAACACACGACAGTAGCAGGCTTTAACGGGCTTTCAGTTTCTCGGTCTTTGAATAGAAAGTTCATCTTTCTTGAGACCTATTCTGAACTTCCGAGTTATTAAAAACGTTGACAATAATTTTTAAAGTAACCTAAAAGTCAATGCCAAAAATAAACCAGACCCATTAATTTCAGGTCTGCAGTTTAAAACAATGCATGCAGTTTAGCAAAATAGTATAATTATACACTGTGTTCAGAAAAAAGTAACCCCCTATACAATGTACAACAAAAATGTCAAATCTAAACGAATCCGAATAACATTTCGTACACTTCATTTACAGCAAATCTGCCAATTAACCACCAGATTTTGTTGTTAATCATTATTCTGTACTGGAGTTATCAATTCTTGAATATCGACGACAAAATATTTCCTTTTTAATTATGGCGTTATACTGCAATGACTAGACTGAAAGTGACGTTTTGCTGATGCAGTCAACGTTGCTTAAAGCTTGCATTCGGGTAGTGTACAGTCTTTATACACATAAATGACAAAACCGGTGATGCGGACCGCAAGACTCCTAACAAGAAACATTAGGAGTTGCCCTTAAACTGATGCAAAATTAGAAGCACATTAAAATACTCATAATCGGTAAAAAGTTGCCTAATCGTCTTCTGGTTCTGACCAGACGAAATGTACTTAAATCGACAGTATAGTATCGAGATACGAGAACGCTACAACAACGCTACATTGTTCGAATTGCTACATGCCTGTGTGAAGGTGAGGTTGTCAAAGATAGGAAAGTCCGGTAGACCGACTGACGTAGCTTGGGTTACTGCCGGCGTGGTGCCGCAGTGGACACGCTGATACTCGGGTCCGCCGACGGTCGCACCTCGAGGTGACGCCATACCGTAAGCTGCCCCACCACCGCCGGCCGCGATCGCCGTGACGCCGCAGTAATCGACCGGGTCTATGCAGTAAATATTACAATGTTTTTCTACTACAATCAGAGTCAGACCACTAAGAAGATGGTGACTATACAGTATGGGAACCGGATCTAAGGTAAGGAATGAATATGAATGAATATGTCAATTTGTATAGCGCCCAATTAGAGAAGACCTCAAGAGCGCTCGCAGTCAAATAGCGGTGGTCGACTCTGTAGGAACTAAAGATGAACTACAGTGTTGAATGCTATTGTGGTAGCGCACTGTAATAAATAGACTAAGAAAATGACTAATAGGTATACTCGATGCTACAGCACTCTACTAGTGAATTGAAAGTGTTTGCTATCACCATTTACCTGACGTCGCAGACGGCAGACGGTAGTGTTGCGGTGCAGCTGCCGGGGCTGCTAAAGTTTGTACGCCGGGCGCCCCGGTGAACCCAGCGTACACGTTGAGACCGCGAGCACCTGTTGACGCTGTCTGATGACCGACTGTTGCTGGGTCTACAGACGACGGCTGGGGTACGGCGGGGTACGGCGGCGGGAAGTACGGGGGCTGGAAGTCGGCAGCTGCTGGAGTAAGAGCCCCTTGACGCGCATGGCCACGGTACGACCCACAGCCGTCATCAGCGGACACAGCTTGATACAGAGCTTGCGTCAGAGCATCCTGAGTTCCACCAGCTCCGACAACAGGCGTGTCCAACTCCTCAACACGTCACCGCCACACACGGGCTTAATTCGTCAATACGCACTTCTATGTATTTAAATATAAAAATAAAATTGTGCACGAAACATAGAGTGGAAGTAAATAAAAATAGGCAGAAAAACACAAAATCAACTAAATTAGATTGTAGCCTGAATGAAGCGAAATTAGTGTCCGTATTGTCCACCAAGCTAAAAATATCGTTTAAGACGTATGCAGCGTTATGTTGTCGTGCATTTGTATTGAGTGAAAAAAATGACTGTAAATCTGTATTTTTGGTCATGTCATTATCAGCTTTGATTCTATACTGTGTCCGGTAAAAAGTAAACCCCTAGACATTGTACAATAGAAATGTCAAATGTGAACGAATCCGAATAAAATTTTGTACACTTAGGCCTAATCCACAATCAATTGCACTGAATTTCGCTTAAAAATATCATTTCTTAACAGAGTTATTAATTGTTGAACATTGATAACAAAATATCTCGGTTACCAACAATGGTTATGGTAGAAACAGTTTACAAACAAATGACTTGAATGTGCTGAATAAACATACCAACATTTTTGTCGGTTGCTTTCCGTAAAACGCAACCTACAAAATCAGCAAGGCATGATTTATTATGTATCTTGACTATAAAGACTATATCCAGAACATTTACAAATCTTGTACTGAAATGTCATTGGCAAACATTTGCTGATAGGCTTGACTACTGATTATTTATTGTTGATTAATTTTTAGGCAGTCTATGCGTCCACAGATCGCAATCTTTTATACATTTTTGCCTTAACGTCAGGTGATAGACTTAATTATATTCATTGAAAAATAAACGGCTGTGCCAATTTGAGGCCAAAGGCAATTTTCGTCTGTCAGAAAACTCCCACCCGTCTACTTGCACGTGACGAGTTACATCTTTCTTTGCCTGTGTCTCACGCTTTCTGTAAAGCAAACTCCAAAAAAACTGTTGTCAACGCAAGAGTTGCAGATAATGATGGCGATATTATTTTCTTTTTTTCTAAGCCGGCTGGACGGTGTATAATTGTAGCCTATACGAGTTTAACAATGCGCGCGAAAAGTGCGGTGTAGCCTATTTGACTAACGCGTTGTTGTGACACGGGTTTTTTGGCAGTCGACAATCACGACGGTTGGTGGCTTGGCACGGTGTTGTCATAATTACGGCTGTCCGCGGGTGCTTTTCGCCAATTAGCCGGACCGCCCGACTGACTTTGAAAGGCGACAGAGAGAAGACGACATCGACAGGAAGTGAGTGTTGAGTGGCGCCAGAGCCAGTAGTACCATGCAGTGGACCACTGACTAATGTAATGTGGCTAGCAGCATTCAATGGCAACTGGCCACGCTCCAACGTCGTACATTTTATTCCGCCTTCTCTCAAACACGACGCGGCATATCGCTGCTATTGAACCACAATGCTGACAATTTCATTTCTTCCATTTTTCTTTTTTATATGATAGCACATATGCTCCGATAAGCAATAAACACATTTAACAAACGTACCAAAGCATGCAAATGTCGCTTCTGTCTTTATTCCTTTTATCATCAAAGACAGTTTGTTGTATATGCTTGTGTTTTATACCACACGATATAATTTTTTTGTCTCAAAATGCATCAAATGCGTTTGGTTGCTGGGCTTTTCCGGCACCCGCTAGATGAGTTCCAAGAGCTGTAAATAGATCCTTTACTGCAGAGTAACATGACAAGAGGGTAAGGTCAGAAGATAATTTATGATAAAGAGGAAAAAGGAAGAAGAGAATGAAAATAAATGGCAAAAGTGTCTTAACTCCCCTCACTGTGAAATACTGCGTACGCTTAGTGCATGGACACAAGTCCGTAAAGTTTGTCAGGCAAGTATACAAAAAGCTCAGCTGTCGCTAGGCCGACCGTTTCTGAGATATACAGCGACTAATAGGTTGAAACTTTGCACTGAAAATTGGAGACAAACCGCTGCACATGGCTATATGGTTTCTAGTGACAGCCTATAAGAACTCGTCGTCGTCCTATCCATCGCCGTCTCCCTGCGACTTACCGTTCAGCCACAATACCGCAAGATTGGCATAGCATAGTGCGTAATGTCCCTTTAAGGTCCTCCAAGGTCAATGATTTTTGTCTTTTGTGAAAGGGTTTGTGAGACTTCCTATTAGTGATTAATGGCAATTCTGACCTTATCTCTCACCGTTTCTGAGATACGACGTACCGTTTAGCCACAATAGCGCGTACTGGCCTTCAAGATCATTTAAGTTTATAATTTTTATCTTATCTGAAAAACGTATGGAATTTCTTATTAGTGATTAATAGTAACTTTAGCTCTTTCTTTCACCGTTTCTGAGATATGGCCAGTTTTCCATTAAAAAGCACATTTTCCTACCTCCTCCATTTGAAAATATTTCCTTTGCATTGCATTTCCCAAACTTTGCAGGCAGAGAGCCTCGACAAAGAGCTAATTATTCGTATAAAAAATTTTTAACACGTACCCGGTAGCCAGGGTAAGTAAGTAAGTAAGTAAGTGATTTATTTATAATATTTATTATGATTTATTTGTAATTTTTTGTAAGTAATTTGATACATGGATTGAGAACATAAAAGTCTGTTTACACAAAATGTGATGTAAAGCCATCAACAGCTAGTTATAATCCGCTTTATTCATTCCAGCATGGCAAATTAAAATGAAGCAAAATTTAGTTCGAAATATCGCCATGCGTCGGACGTCACGGCTAAAGTTGTATTAAAAACTACGGCTGCATGGCGAACAGCGAAAACTCTCTCTGGAGCTGCAGATGATTACAAACATAACGAATGTCGTAGTGTTGATGTGCAGTGTTCTTAGACAATTCAGTATTGTTTTTAAAACAATTTTACAAAAAAACACGATCTTACGTATAGTCGACAGATCTCGCCTATCTCGTGTAGTTAGAAGACAGACTTCAAGAAACCATGGCAGAAAGCAGGACCAGAAAGCTGCATTTGCTAGAAATACAATTTTTTAAACGTGATATATTCAATACTATATGATGTTGTTATATTATAATAATGTAAACAAGAAATTTGAGCTAATGCTCATAAGACGTGCGAAAGCCTATAGCAGTCCCGGTTCAGTAGTTTAGCTAAAAATTGGGGTGTTCACGCTAAGTTAATATACAAATACCAAATTCTCTATCTGGATCGCATAACGATAGTAGCGTGGCTCCACCTTATGAATGATATAGACTTGCGTCGCAGCCCGAAATCGCCAGAAAATCCATAAAGCCCCCTATTTTGGCGTTCAAGGTCATTCAAGGTCATTGAATTTGGCGCCAATCGATAGCCAGTGTACGACTTCCTATTAGTGATTAATAGTAACTTAGGCCCTATCTCACACCGTTACTGAGATACAGCGACTTATTGGCCAAAAATCGCAAATTTTGCCCACCCCCTCTCATTTAGCGCTTTCGTTCGGGGTGACCTCCTTCAGATTTATGGAAAAGATTTACGGTTTCTGAAACTAGAGTCTTCCACGCACCCGACGGTGAAGATTTGGTGATTCTAGCTTGCACAGCTTTTGACTGATCCACCCGTGTGACAGACAGACGGACAGAATTGCGATGCAGTAGCTGCTTTCGCGCGTAAAAACGAGTCGCGTACCTGCCAGTTACTCGGTTCGAAGGAAATGAATGCCATCTTGCACTGAAGACGCGAGTTCGGATCTTCGCTGGTTGCGACCCTGTTAAATTTCACTGTCGTCGGCCAGTCACTGATGTCGTAATAATAACCAGTAGACAGCGATGACAGTTATAGGGAGAGAATTTATAGTCCGACGACACGACATTTGACAGGCGAGACGGCAAAACAAAGTAGCAAAGTGTCGTCAGTGAGTGAAGGCGCCTGCTGAGGGCGGTCCGTGGTCACCGATTGGCTCTCAGAATCGTGACGCATGCATAGCTACGTCATTTAGCTTCAAGCCGTCTGCTGGCGTCTCGCTCAGTGTCGAATAACAGTAGCTCCGACAATATTTGTCACTTTCAGACTTCTGACTGTTTTTCCACAACGATTATTTTAAAATTATTGTTTTATATTTTTTTTCTATTTTGTCTTGTTAAATTAGTAGGCAGTTTTTAAAGGCAGATAGTAGTATATTGTATATCTTAAAGGCTTAGCTTTATGGCCTATAGCGAACAGCGACACAATTTTTGTTGCCGCTAGCGTTCGCAGAATTTCGCAATATATGGGGCTTTGTGTTATGGTACATAAATTTGTGTAACTTTTTGGCGGAATCGCTGTTGCAGCACAAGCAATTTCGCCTATTGCTACACACTACTTCGTAGCGTGGTCAGTCTTTTTGTTTATCACAGTCGTGGACACTGCACTGTGCTTAAATCGTTCGTCGGATTTAGGCCCCATATGCCATGTAACTGGCAAACTTGTGGGGTCCAATTACACATTGTCTCATTGTCCAACGACTTTTCAGGATAAGACAAATTTGTGGGTTAACGTTTTAGCTAAAACATGCAATTGCAAATTGCAGCCAAACCGTCAGTTCTATGTTGCCGCTTGACAAATACAGAAGAGGAGAGCGATTCCGCTTTTTGCCGAATTACTTTGGTTTTTGTTTAACATCTGGTCATTAAAAGAAAACGTATTCACGAGCGGACACGCCGTGTTAAAGACAAAAAAAGAAAACCAAGTAAGCCTGTGCCTACAGTGCAGACGTGCAACTGAATGAACTGATTTGCTAGTAATTATCAGGACAGCGCGACGCCAGTCGATATTGTGAAGAAATTGTGACGCGTAGTGTTGACTTGTCACTTTTAGTTGTAGCGTCGCGTCGGCATTTTCTACACGAGATGAGTCTATAAAAGTATAAAGTTCAATGAAATACACGTTTCGCGTGTACGTATACATGTCAGACTGTCAACGTGATCTGTGCCTTCTGTCGTCACTCGTCGCATGCAGTGAAAACGGGTGGTTAACGCGGCGTGTCGGCGGCGCGAATGGTTCGGTCTCACTGCTGGTTAATCGCGAGCTAAGAGTCTGTTATTAGCCCCGGCCGGCGATGGCGGGGATTGGGCCGCAATAGGTGGCGACACTCGTCGGTACCAAGTCGCCGCCCGCCCGCCTCCTACTCCGCTTGGGTCGCCTCGTGACTCGTAACAACCAATACGTCTGTCACTGACATGACGTTATGTCGCTGTCAGACAAGACCTAGTGATGAATGCAAAATTTCTCATCCAGCCTTTCGTGCGGACGTAGAAATAGAGTTTGTGATTCAAACTCTGAATTCTCTAATTGAGGACAATTTTTTGCTTCGGGTGCATGTCTGGAGTTGTGTTTGTTTCTGTTGTTGCCGTTTTCTTGCGGGGGAAATCTTGCCAAGTGTCAACGAATAGAAATGTGTTATATAGGCCTATACATTCTTATATTTGACATGTTGCAAAATGTAATTTGCTGCTTGCGAGAATTGGCAGCGCTCTCCCATCTGAACAGGGAAGTAAAGGGTGAGAGAGATGGCAATGGAGATACGGTAGACCAGTGGCGGCGCCAAGGGGGTGCCAGGGGGGCCATGGGCCCCCCATTTGAGGCTCGGCCCCCCTTTGGCCCCCCATTTGAGTTTCACAACATGAAGCAAAATGCAGTCTATGTATAACTAAACTGCAGTAACTTCATTGATCTAGCTGAATTCTAACTGATGACAAACTTTGATTATTTAAAATGCCACAAAGTAAAAAAAACATTTACCAACTGAGTGTATCAATGTTCCCAAGCACTGGATGGCAGTAGCCCCTAGATGATGTTACAACACTACAGCAGTCTTTATCTGCTACCAGTTTCTTTGATTCAGTCAAAATAGTAGTAACTACAAGACACCAGTTCTGCAGGCCTTAAGTTTGTGCAATAGTTGTCTATATCACCTACCAAATTTAAACTTATCTCTACAACTCCATGGCAGAATGGTAGATAGTCAATACTAATGTGACTGAGCTGCCAATCAAAAACAGTTATTTAAAGGAAATGGCACGCGGATACTATCTGGGTGAAATTGAAAACACAAAAATCACAAGTATGGTCTTTTATGTACGATACTTGCTAAAAGCCATAATCTGATTTTTTTAAAAAACCCGTTAAACATTAAATGATCTGGGTCTTACGTTTGAAACATAATGTTAACAAATTTTTGCTTACAGATCCCAGGTTGCTTATGCTGGCAGTTTGGCCATGGGTTTCCTAAATCCAGTTATGCGTTATAGGCTAGGTAAACTGGTAGATCTAACACTTCATAAGAAGCCTATACATCAGATATTTTCTATTTTAATGCTTTTGTAAATCTGTGATAGCCCGCCTGTTAACTGTCAACTATTAAACCAGTATTCAGACTAATCTACATCTATGCACTTAAAGTGTGTCGAAACAGACTATAGAAAGTTGGGCCTTAGTAAACACCCCTTAAAGTGTGAAGCAAAATGTATCACTGTTCCAAAAATACATTTTACCACAAAATGAGTTAATCTCTAGGCTTGGATCCGATGGGAGAGTTTATAGTGTTTATGTTATAGCTAAAGGAAAAAGTTAGTGAAATGTTTTAAGTAATGAGAGGACA